>ERZ1023192.6-NODE-6-length-214743-cov-20.158882_pt1 | contig 214743 bp, 173 predicted proteins | sample MGYA00380440_ERZ1023192 | MGnify/ENA primary metagenome ERZ1023192 (study PRJEB33173, sample SAMEA4830328) | metagenome | study: EMG produced TPA metagenomics assembly of the PRJEB25223 data set... | reverse complement strand
CCTGCCTGTCACGCAGGAGGTCGCGGGTTCGAGTCCCGTCCGGACCGCCATTTTTATGACTTGTAAACGAAAACGTATAGTTTCGTTTTTTTTTTATGTCTTTTTCTTTCTAGACGTATCCAAGATGCAATGAAATGATATGTGTTTGGCTACACTATAAGAAAGAAAAGATAGATTATTTCAACTCAGCCTGGTTTTTTCACACCAGGCTTTCTTTATATCATTTTTAGTTGGAACTGAGACTTATATTCGCTACACTAATACTAACTGTGTTTGACCTCATGTCTACTTAACCAATTGATTGCAAGAAGGGGCTGTCTTTTTATGGATGAATTTGATCTTATTCGCCGAATCACACCAAAAGATACATATCAGCGCTCTTTGATCATGGGCATCGGTGATGATGCAAGTGTTTATCAACCTCATTCACATTGTGAAGAGGTCGTTTGTGTTGATACAATGGTGGAGCATGTTCATTTTCGTTTTGACTTTTCAACACCATTTGAAGTTGGCTTTAAAGCACTGGCAGTCAATGTCAGTGACATCGCTGCAATGGGAGGGACCCCAAAATATTATCTTGTTTCAATTGCGATCCCGCCTCATGGTGATGAGACAATTGTTACGGAGCTTTACGAGGGAATGAAAGCGTTGGCTGACTCCTATCATATGGATTTGATTGGTGGAGATACAGTGGCCACCCGCAGTGACTTTGTCATTACCGTGACGGTCATTGGTGAGGTTTCAAAGGGAAAAGCTTGTTATCGTCACAGTGCTCAGACTGGAGACATTGTCTTTGTCACAGGTGAACTTGGTTCATCAGCTGCTGGGTTATCAATCTTAATGAACGAAGCAGCCCCTTCTAAGGCGGTCGATGCTGATTTTTTTCTTAAGCGTCATAAAATGCCTCAGCCTCATATTGCTGCTGGGCACATTTGTTCAAGTTTCCCGCGTGTGTCCTTGAATGATGTGAGTGATGGATTAGCGAGTGAGTTGAATGAGATAGCCGAAGCGAGCTGTGTGATAATCGAGATAGAAGCTGATAAGCTTCCAATTCATCCAGATTTACAGGTGCTGCGCAAAGACTGGTTTGAATGGGTGTTGTTTGGGGGAGAAGATTTTGTTTTAACTGGTACGATACCAGAATGTGATTGGGAAAGCTTTGAATCGCAATGTCAAAAAGAAGGCATTCAGGTCACACGTATTGGACAAGTCAAAGATGATCAAGCAGCCAGTGTTATGTTAAAAGACAATGATCAACAAACAATGTTAATGAAAAAAGGATATAATCATTTTAAGAAATGAGGTGACATCAACGGTGAAATTAACATGGACGACAAAAGGTGCGGATGAGACGAAACGAATTGCCGCTGCATTGGCCAAACTTGTGATGCCAGGCGATGTATTGACATTAGAAGGAGATTTAGGTGCAGGCAAAACCACTTTTTCAAAAGGTTTTGCGGAAGGCTTAGGAATTACCCGTATCGTCAACAGCCCCACCTTTACAATTATTAAAGAATATACCGATGGCAGACTGCCACTATATCATATGGACGTGTACCGCATGGAAGATGCAGAAGAAGAGATCGGCCTCGAAGAATATTTTGAGGGTGAAGGTGTATGCTTGGTTGAATGGGCACATCTTATTGAACCTCAATTGCCTTCTTCCTATTTAAAAATTGAAATGCTGAGAACAGAACGTGAAGAAGAACGGCATCTCACGTTTGATGCAAAAGGGGAGCGTTATGAGACCCTTTGTAAGGAGATGAAAAAATTTGACCATACTGGCCATTGATACATCAAACCATACACTAGGAATTGCTCTTGTAAGAGATTTCACTGTAATAGGCGAGAGCATCACATACTTAAAAAAGAACCATTCCGTCCGAGCGATGCCCACTGTTGAAGCATTGATGAAAGAATGTGGTGTATCACCAAGCGAACTAAGCAAAATCGTTGTGGCAAAAGGACCTGGTTCTTACACTGGCGTCAGAATCGGGGTCACCATAGCAAAAACACTTTCTTGGACGCTGTCTATCCCGATATCAGCTGTTTCGAGTTTAGAAACACTTGCGGCAAATGGCCAATATTTTGATGGGTATATCTCACCTTTATTTGATGCGAGAAGAGGACAAGTTTATACCGGACTATATACGTTTGAAAAAGGGTTGATCAAAGAGGTCGAACCAGATCAAAATATCCTGCTCACGGATTGGCTTCATGAACTGAAGCAGACAGGAAAGCCTGTTCTATTTCTTGGACAAGATGTGCATCTTCATGAAGAGAGCATTCGCTCCATTTTAGTAGAAACGGCTGTACTGGCAGAGGGAACATTTCATAACCCAAGACCTTCAGTGCTTGCATTTTTAGGCGCAGATCGTCCTGCTGAAGATGTCCATCAGCTTGTTCCTAACTATATTCGTTTGGCAGAAGCGGAAGTGAAATGGCTTGAAGGACAAAAATAATCTTCACATAGCAGAGATACGACAAATGACAGTAGCGGATATTCCAGAGGTGTATACGATTGAAGTGCATTCGTTTACAGCGCCTTGGAAAAAGGAATCGTTTGTGTATGAGATTCTCCATAACCAATACAGCCATTATTTCCTCATTGAAGAAGATAAGCAGCCTGTTGGATATTGCGGGGTCTGGATTGTCATGGACGATGCACAAATTACGAACATTGCGATTCTCCCTGAGCATAGAGGAAAAGGCTACGGGGAAGCATTGCTTCGATATGTCATGGAATTTTGCAAAGAAAAAAAGACAGATCATCTTTCTTTAGAGGTGCGGGTTTCGAATACACCAGCACAATCCCTCTATGAAAAGCTCGGTTTCAGACCAGCTTCTATTCGAAAGAATTATTATACGGATAATGGAGAAGATGCATTAGTCATGTGGGTGAATATAAATGAGTGAACAAACAGATCGATTCATATTAGGAATAGAAACAAGCTGTGATGAAACAGCTGCGTCCATTGTGAAAAATGGAAAGGAAATCGTGGCGAATGTGGTGGCCTCGCAAATAGACAGTCATAAACGATTTGGCGGAGTTGTACCCGAAATTGCTTCAAGGCATCACGTGGAGCAAGTCACCATCGTATTAGAAGAAGTGATGGCACAGGCGGGTATGAGCTTTAAGGATTTAGATGCCATTGCTGTCACAGAAGGACCTGGCCTCGTCGGTGCCCTGCTGATTGGTGTCAATGCAGCCAAGGCACTGAGCTTTGCCCATCAAATTCCTCTTGTTGGTGTTCATCATATTGCAGGGCATATTTATGCAAACCAGCTTGTTGATGAATTGGAGTTCCCATGTTTAGCTCTTGTTGTCTCCGGCGGACATACTGAGCTTGTTTTAATGAAGGAGCACGGATCTTTTGAGGTCATCGGAGAAACATTAGATGATGCAGCTGGAGAAGCGTACGATAAAGTGGCCCGGACGATGGGTCTCCCTTACCCAGGCGGACCTCATATTGATCGGTTAGCGCATGAAGGAGAGCCGACAATTAAGCTTCCTCGTGCATGGCTTGAAGAAGGGTCTTATCACTTTAGCTTCAGTGGTTTAAAATCAGCTGTGATCAACACCTTACACAATGCGTCACAAAAGGGAGAAACGATTGCCCCAGAGAATTTGGCCGCAAGTTTTCAAGCAAGCGTCATTGAGGTGCTTGTTGGGAAAACATTGAAAGCAGCTGAAGCCTATGGCGTGAAGCAGGTCGTTCTAGCTGGAGGAGTCGCTGCCAATAAAGGACTAAGAGAAGCTTTAACCTCAGCATTCACGAAGCTGCCAGAAGTGAAAGTCATTATTCCGCCATTATCTCTTTGCACAGACAATGCAGCCATGATCGCTGCCGCTGGAACCATTGCGTTTGAAAAAGGAATCAGAGGCGATATGGCGATGAATGGGCAGCCAGGGCTGCCGCTAGTCTCATATGAATGAAAACTCCTGTGGATTACAGGGGTTTTTATTTTCTATGAAAGCGATTTATTCACATGTAAACGTTATATATCCACAATTGTTAGAAAATTTCGTTTTAAAATGAAGAGGGTGTGTATAAATACGATCTTTTTTGTGGATATGTGATTAAAACCCTGTGGATAAAGTGGATAAGTCTAATGTATTTAAGAATAATCAAGAAGTTATTGTGGGTATCATTGTGGATAATAAATTTTCTTTGAAAGAAAAAAGAGTACCTTATAGGGCACTCTTTAAGCTTCTGACAGCTCTTCCCACTCTGCAAAAAGTGATTCCAGCTCTTGATTGAGCGTATCATTTTCTGTTTGAATGGCTTGGACCTTCTCGTGATCTTGAAAAATATCAGGATCACATAGCAGCTGTTCATTTTCACCGAGCTTGTCTTCGATGACAGCAATGCGTTCTTCAATTTCTTCGATTCTGCGCTGCTTTTGTCTTTCTTTCTTTTTCAGTTCCTTTTCTTCCGCATAAGAAAGCTTTGCCTTTTCTACTGGCTGTGCAGCTTGTTTTTTAAGCGGCTCATTTTCTTGAAGTACTTCCAGCTCTAGTTGTTCATTTTTCTTTTCAAGGTAGTAATCATAATCACCGAGATATTCTCTTGTTTCTGTAGGCGAAAGCTCAAATACTTTCGTGGCGAGACGATTGATAAAATAACGATCATGCGAGACAAATAAGATGGTTCCTGGATAATCGATTAGTGCATTCTCTAAAATTTCCTTACTATCTAAGTCCAGATGGTTTGTCGGCTCATCGAGAATAAGAAAATTGGCTTTTTGGAGCATCAGCTTTGCCAGTGCAAGGCGTGCTTTTTCTCCACCGCTTAATGCATGGACAGGCTTTAAAACGTCATCACCGGAAAAAAGGAAGTTTCCTAAACATGTCCGAATTTCTTTTTCATTCATATGAGGATAGTCATCCCAAAGCTCATTGAGCACTTTTTTCGAGGATGTCAGTTTGGCTTGCTCTTGGTCATAGTAGCCGATCGTGACATGAGATCCAAAAGTAATGTCGCCTTTTACGGGTGTTAATGTGTTCGTTAACGTTTTTAAAAGGGTTGATTTTCCGATCCCGTTAGGACCAATGAGTGCCACACTATCCTCGCGCTTAATCTGAAAAGAAAGAGAGGATAGGAGCGGTGTTTTTTCATCATAACGAATATCGAGATCATGCACCTTCAGCACATCATTGCCGCTTTGTCTCGTAATATCAAAATGAAAGTTTGCGGATTTTTCGTCACCTAAAGGCTTATCTAAACGATCCATTCGTTCGAGCTGCTTGCGTCTGCTTTGTGCGCGCTTTGTGGTTGAAGCTCTTGCTAGGTTGCGATCCACGAAATCCTGAAGCTTTGAGATCTCTTCTTGCTGCTTTTCGTATAGTTTCATATCCCGCTCGAGCTGCTCTGCTTTCAGCTCTAGATATTTACTATAGTTCCCTGCAAACTTTTTCATCGAAGTTCTTGAGACTTCATAGACGTGGTTTACGACTTTGTCTAAGAAATAGCGGTCATGGGACACGATGAGAATGGCACCTGTATAATTTTGCAAATACTGCTCCAGCCATGATAAGGTATCAATATCTAAATGGTTGGTCGGCTCATCCAGAATTAAGAGTTCTGGTTTCATTAACAAGAGCTTTCCAAGCGCTAAACGGGTTTTCTGACCGCCGCTTAAAGATTGGACGGTTGTCTCATCTTCAAAATGGCTAAAGCCGAGTCCATGAAGAATGGAGCGGACATCTGCTTCATATTGATAGCCGCCTTGATCTTTAAATTCCTGCTGAAGCCTGTCATAGGTTTTCATAAGGGCTTCCAGCTCAGAACCTGTGGAGGAAGCCATTTTCTCCTCAATGGTTCTCATCTCTTGTTCCATTTCTTTTAAATGATCAAAAACCGATAATAATTCGTCTTTTAGCGTACGTGTAGACGTTACATCGGTATGCTGTGCTAAATAGCCGATCGATAGGTCTTTTGGTTTGATGATCTCACCTTGCTCGTAAGACATTTGACCGGCGATGATTTTCAAAAGCGTGGATTTGCCTGCGCCGTTACGACCTACAATGGCAATGCGATCCCTTGCTTTGACTTCCAATTTTATATTCGTTAAAACGGTATCAGCGCCAAACGATTTGGACAGCTGATTCACTTGTAGAATCATCATGTAACTTCACCTCTGCTATAATATGTTAAGTGTAGCTTATCAGCAGTAAACCGGCAAATGTTACATACAATCGCCATATTCAAATGAAAGACAGATAGGAAAAAATAGTGTATCATTTGAGTGAGGGAGCGTTGAAAGATGAGTCAATTTAGCCACTTTAACGAACAGGGAAGAGCAAAGATGGTCGACATTAGTGACAAATCGTCTACAGTGAGAACCGCCGTTGCTGTTTCAAGCGTTCGTATGATAAAAGAAGTGTTTCATAAAATAGAGCAACGTGAAATTGGAAAAGGGGATGTGCTGTCTGTTGCACAGGTTGCTGGCATCATGGCAGCAAAGCAAACATCTACCATCATTCCAATGTGTCATCCGCTTGCACTAAAAGGCGTGGATATCTCCTTTGATTGGGAGGAAGACGGAAATGCGCACATCCTGAACATTCAAGTACAGGTAAAAACAAAAGGAAGTACGGGTGTGGAGATGGAAGCGCTCACTTCTGCTTCAGTATGTGCACTGACCGTTTACGACATGTGCAAAGCGATTGATAAAGGCATGATCATCGGTCCTACCTATCTAATTGAAAAGACAGGCGGGAAAAACGGTGATTTTCACAGAGCATCTGATATTTAAGTTGGAGGACCTTATATGAATATAGATCAGTCAAAAATTCCACAAGCGACAGCCAAACGTTTGCCGCTATATTACCGTTTTTTAAAAAATCTGCATGCATCAGGAAAACAAAGGGTGTCATCAGCAGAGCTTAGTGATGCAGTCAAAGTGGATTCTGCTACCATTCGCCGAGATTTTTCGTACTTTGGTGCACTTGGGAAGAAAGGGTATGGCTATAATGTCGATTATCTCTTGACCTTCTTCAGAAAGACCCTTGACCAAGATGAAATGACCAATGTCATGCTCATCGGTGTCGGGAATCTAGGGACTGCCTTTTTACACTATAATTTCATCAAAAATAATAATACAAAAATTTCAATGGCTTTTGACGTCAATGAGAGTAAAATAGGAAGTGAGATAGGCGGCGTGCCTGTCTATGATTTGGATAAGCTTGAAGAGCATGTTCAAGAGGTAGGAGATATCCCTGTTGCGATTTTGACAGTACCTGCCGTAGCAGCTCAGCCCATTACAGATCGATTGATTGCCCTTGGCATTAAAGGGATCCTTAATTTTACGCCGGCCCGATTGAATGTGCCGGAACACATTCGAATTCATCATATAGATTTGGCGGTTGAACTTCAGTCTCTTGTGTATTTCTTAAAGCATTACTCTGTTACACAGGAGGACTGACGAAAAGGGGTAAAGGGGGTGGAGCAAATGGGTCCGATTGGTCCTGGAAGTTTGGTTTTGATTGCGATTGTTGCGCTCATTATTTTTGGGCCGAAAAAGCTTCCTCAACTAGGAAGAGCAGCAGGAGATACATTACGTGAATTCAAAAATGCCACAAAAGGTTTAGCTGATGATCAGGAAGAAAATAAGAAAAAAGAAGATCAGTAGAATAGGATGAGCTTCATGAATGTCAAAGATATGCCGCTTATGGAGCATATTGTGGAACTGCGAAAACGTTTAGTGATCATTGCGATGTTTTTTGTCGCCTTTATGGTGGCTGGTTTTTTTCTCGCTAAGCCGGTCATTGTGTATTTACAAAATACCGATGAAGCGGCAACACTCACGCTGAACGCATTTAAGCTTACAGATCCACTGTACGTGTTTATGCAGTTCGCATTTGTCATTGCTTTGGTTTTGACGTGTCCCGTTATTTTATATCAGCTGTGGGCGTTTGTGAGTCCAGGCTTATATGAGAAAGAAAGAAAGGTGACACTTGCTTACATTCCGATTGCACTGCTTTTATTTTTGAGCGGTGTGGCTTTCTCTTATTTTATTTTGTTTCCGTTTGTCGTCGACTTTATGATGCGAATGTCGAATGATTTAAATGTAGAGCAAGTCATTGGGATTCATGAGTATTTTACATTTCTGATGCAGTTAACACTTCCATTTGGCTTTTTGTTTCAGATGCCCGTCGTGTTGATGTTTCTCACAAGACTTGGCATCATCACACCGATGTTTTTATCAAAAATACGGAAGTATGCCTATTTTGTCCTTCTTGTCATTGCCGCACTCATTACACCGCCAGAGCTTGTTTCTCACCTCATGGTCACCTTGCCAATGCTCGTTTTATACGAAGTGAGCATTATCATTTCAAGAGTGACCTACCGCAAAATGCAGCAAACAGAGGAGAAAGAAAGTCATTATGTCTCATAAAAAAGCATCATGATCCAATGAGGATCACGATGCTTTTTCTATTGCGTAAGAAATTGATTGATCGCATGAAAGAGGTGCTCATAATAGGCGTGCTCATGCTGGACAAAATCATGAACACCCACTTCGATGCTTTCCTCACGTCGATCTTCGTTTGCATCAACTTGAAAGCCCTCGATTCGAATTCTTTCACATGTTCCTGTCAAGAGCTGCTGTGCATCAAGCAGCTTGGCCCTGTACAGACCAGCGACTTCTTCTTTCTGTAGATAAACTTCCATGTGCTCTTCTTGATTCATATAAAGGTACAGATGGCAGAACTCACGGTCGATGAACGAAGGCATATGGATTTCATCCTGTATGACACCTGCAAAGGTGAGGTTCTCAAAAGGGATAGAAAGACCAAGCTCTTCCTCTACCTCTCTCAAGCCATCAGAAGGCTGTTCATCTGCGAGAAGATGGCCCGCTGCGGTGATATCAAACAGAGAAGGAAAATCCTTTTTTGCGGGACTTCTTAGCTGAAAATAGAGATACACGGTGCTATGCTCTTTTTTAAGAAGCCAGAAATGAAATGTTTCATGCCAAAGACCTTGGGCGTGGACATCTGAACGAGCGGCAGCTCCAATCGTTTCATGCTGATCATTGAAGATGCGAAGTTTTTCATGTTCCATGAAGACACGTCCTCCATAAAAAAACCATTTTCCAACCGCGGAAAATGGTTTTTGATTTATTTTTGCTGCTGTTTTTTGAGTTTGACAGAGAAGGCAAACATTTTAAGCGCGATATTGATATTATAGGCCGCAAACACCATCAGCAAAATGCTGTAAAATGACCACATGTCACCTGGGTTTTGAATGGCCATATAGGTGAAAGCGACACCTACGGCAAAATAAATGATGCCCCATACGACTGGGTTTCTCATGAGAAAAAGCCTCCAATAATCATTTGCATGGTTTGAGATTGTTCTTCAATCATTTTTTTCACTGGCTCAATCTGCACAAGAACAACAAGTGAATTCATCAGCATATGAGCGCCGATTGGAACAATGATTCGTTTTGTTTTCGCATATAAAAAGGCAAAGGTAAAGCCCATTGCGGTATAGAGCAAGATATGGGGAAAATCATAGTGTACAGCAGCGAAAACCACTGAACTGGCAAGTGCTCCAATGAAGAAATTCGTTTTTTCATAAATGACTCCAAAAATGATTTTACGGAAAATGATTTCCTCTAAGATTGGACCAATCAGGGCGATGACGATCACAAGCCAAGGAACGGCATCCATAATGGATAAAATGGTTTGCGTATTTTCTGACTCACGTCCAATGCCGAATGCATATTGTTCAATCGCCCCCGCAATCGATTGTGCAAAGAGAGAAAGAAAGAAACCGCCAATGATCCATGCGATAGCAGAACCGATTGAAACTGGCGCTTCATTTCGCAGTGAAGCTTTTGGGACGGTTCGAAGGATGAGCAGAATAATGATCAATCCGATACAAAAACTGATGATTGTCCACGTTCCTGATAATTTTGAAAGCTCTGTTTGAGTCATCGGTGATTGAATGTAGCCTAACCACTTCATAATGAGCACATAAGGAAACGCAGAAACCTGCACCAATATATACGTTAAGATGATGTACCAATATTGTTTTTTCAAGTAACGAAAACCCCTTTACTAAAAGAACTAGATTTATTGTAACACAAGTCTCCTTTTTCGATGAAAAGGAAAGAATCTGAGACCAAAAAAGATCGTGAAAGCGTAAAAATTTTTAAAGGTTTTCACTTGAAATTGCAGAAGACATTCTTTATTATAATAAATGTGTTAGCACTCGCTGGTGATGAGTGCTAAAAAAGACTACATATAAAAATTGAGGAGGTTGTTTCTTATGTTAAAGCCATTAGGCGATCGCGTAATCATTGAACTCGTTGAATCTGAGGAAAAAACCGCTAGCGGTATTGTTTTACCGGATTCTGCAAAAGAAAAACCGCAAGAAGGTAAAATTGTTGCAGCAGGTTCAGGGCGTGTACTTGAAAGTGGTGAGCGCGTTGCGTTAGAAGTAAGCACAGGCGACCGCATTATCTTCTCAAAATATGCAGGCACTGAAGTGAAATATGAAGGAAAAGAATATTTAATCCTTCGTGAGAGCGACATTTTAGCTGTTATTGGTTAATCACATAAAAACATTGAGATAAATTTTTAAAAAGACTGAGGAGGTTTCGTTATTATGGCAAAAGATATTAAGTTCAGTGAAGAAGCACGTCGCGCAATGTTACGTGGTGTAGATGCACTTGCAGATGCTGTAAAAGTAACTTTAGGACCTAAAGGACGTAACGTGGTTCTTGAGAAAAAATTCGGTTCTCCACTTATCACAAATGATGGTGTAACGATCGCAAAAGAAATCGAATTAGAAGATGCATTTGAAAACATGGGTGCAAAACTTGTGGCTGAAGTTGCAAGCAAAACAAACGACGTAGCTGGTGACGGTACTACGACTGCAACAGTTCTAGCTCAAGCGATGATTCGTGAAGGTCTGAAAAACGTAACAGCTGGTGCAAACCCTGTTGGCGTTCGTAAAGGGATCGAAGAAGCAGTGAAAGTAGCACTTGAAGGCTTGCACGAGATTTCTAAACCAATCGAAGGCAAAGAATCAATTGCTCAAGTTGCGGCTATTTCTGCAGCAGACGAAGAAGTCGGCAGCCTAATCGCAGAAGCAATGGAACGCGTAGGTAACGACGGAGTTATCACAATTGAAGAATCTAAAGGATTCACAACTGAGCTAGAAGTGGTTGAAGGTATGCAATTTGACCGCGGATATGCTTCACCATACATGGTGACCGATTCTGATAAGATGGAAGCGGTTCTTGAAAATCCTTACATCTTAATCACTGATAAAAAGATCACAAACATTCAAGAAATCCTTCCTGTACTTGAGCAAGTTGTACAACAAGGAAAACCATTATTGCTTATTGCTGAAGATGTAGAAGGCGAAGCACTTGCAACTCTTGTTGTGAACAAACTTCGTGGTACATTCAACGCAGTAGCAGTAAAAGCTCCTGGATTCGGTGATCGTCGTAAAGCAATGCTTGAAGACATCTCTGTTCTAACTGGCGGAGAATTGATCACAGAAGACCTAGGACTTGACCTGAAATCAACTGAAATCGGTCAGCTTGGCCGTGCGTCTAAAGTCGTTGTGACAAAAGAAAACACAACAATCGTAGAGGGCTCAGGAGATTCTGCTCAAATCGCAGCACGTGTGAACCAAATCCGTGCTCAAGTAGAAGAAACAACTTCTGAATTCGATAAAGAAAAATTACAAGAACGTCTTGCAAAACTAGCTGGCGGCGTCGCTGTCATCAAAGTTGGTGCTGCAACTGAAACAGAACTAAAAGAGCGTAAACTACGCATCGAGGATGCACTGAACTCAACTCGTGCAGCAGTTGAAGAAGGTATCGTATCCGGTGGTGGTACAGCACTTGTGAATGTATACAACAAAGTCGCTTCAATCGAAGCAGATGGTGACGTTCAAACAGGTGTAAACATCGTTCTACGTTCTCTTGAAGAGCCAATTCGTCAAATCGCTCACAACGCTGGTCTTGAAGGATCCGTTATCGTTGAGCGCTTGAAAAACGAAGAAATTGGCGTAGGCTTCAACGCAGCAACAAACGAATGGGTAAACATGATCGAAAAAGGAATCGTTGACCCAACAAAAGTAACTCGCTCTGCACTTCAAAACGCAGCTTCTGTAGCAGCAATGCTTCTAACAACTGAAGCAGTCGTTGCTGACAAACCAGAAGAAGGCGGCTCAGGCGGCGGAATGCCAGATATGGGCGGCATGGGTGGAATGGGCGGCATGATGTAAAAACGGATTTAAACCCTTGATTAATAAGGGTTTATCCGTAAGTCACACTCATTTTGGTGCCATTTTGATGCCACATAGATAAATTAGAGGCTTTTCATTAGTTCTCCGAACTTTTGAGAAGCTTCTTTTTTTCGGGCTTTTGTTATGTGAAGGTATATTTTAGTTGTTGTTTGATCTTCTGTATGTCCAAGTCTATCCATTATCCTTTGAAGATCCACACCAGCCTCAGCAAGAAGTGAAGTATGGGATTGTGATGGTGTTAGAAAAGTAGAATTCGAAGATATGGAGTTAAAAAGGGTAAGGAGAGGATTTATATGGATATAACTGTAATGATAAGTTAAAATGAATATAAAAAACCATATTCTGGACTTTTAATTAAGAGTAGAGAAAGAGGAGGCAATATGAACATTCACTTAGAAGATCTAAAAAAAGATTACCATGATGGAATACTAGTACCCTTTATTGGTGCTGGACTATCTTTACCTTTTAAAGTGCCAACTTGGGGGGGGCTAATTAGAGATTTAACTGAAAAATATGCTGTAGAGCAATTAGCTTTTATAAAACAAGCAGTTGAAATAGACTTGAAAAAACATGACTATTGGGGGGCTATCGATGAAATAAAGAAATATGCTCCTATAGAAGAGGAAGATATTCAAGAAAGAATAGTAGAATTAATTTTAGAAAAACAAAAAAAATTAGATGACAATTCCGAGCATAACTATTATGACCTTAGTAAAATGAATTTCTCTTTATACTTGACTACTAATTATGAAAACCTCTTACAAGAATACTTGAAATTTGATTTACAACCCATCCTTCTTAAGGATATAAATTTTAGTACTCAAAAATTATTTAGTCAAAAAAGGGTTTGTCACCTACACGGAACCATTTCTAACTCTGGACACATTGTAATTAGTCGACAAAGTTATCAAGAATTATATAATGATAAAAAATACGACAATTTATTGAAAGCTGTAACTGCGAATAAAAAGCTTTTGTTTATGGGGTTTTCCTTTGACGATCAATTTATTAAGACTTTAATTAAAGAACATAAAGAATATTTTAAAAGTACCCACTACATTTTATTAAGTAATCCAACTGAAGATAAGATTAGAGAATTAAGAAAAAACTACGGATTAATTACCATTCCTTATGATGCAGAAAACTCAACTCATCCAGCTGAAATAAGAAAAATCCTTCATGAAATTTCTAAACCTGCAAAAAAAAAGAGCCTTGAATCTAATAATGAAGGTAAACAAAATAATTCCGTAGTTGTAGCAGGTGCTGGATTAAAATCTTTTAAGAAAAACTTAGAAGGCAACTTATTTTATAAAAAGTTAAAATTAGAAAAAATAAATCCTGCTTTAATAGAATTAAGTTCTGTTTTTTATGTTACGGCAGATGAATATATTAGAGCTTTGAATAAACTAGGAATGTCTATCGATGTCATAGATTTGATACTAGGACAAGTATTTGTTGAATATATGGATCGATATGTTGATTCATATTCAGAACATGGTGACAGTGAAGAATTTTTAAAAGAAGTTCATAAAAGTCTAGAGGAAATTGATTTTGGAAGATACAATGAATTTTTAAAAGTTAATAAATCGAATAAATCTGAAAATAGAGGTTTTGTTCATATTCTAGCAGATAATGAAAAAGAAGAGATATGGTGGGGGAGGGAACGTTTCGATGGAGCTAGAAACTAAATATAAATCTTCGGTACCTATCTCAATACAACTTTTATTCAATAATCAAAAATTAGACATTATGAAGGTATTATGTTTAATGAATGCGCTTTCTATTCAAAATAAAAAACAAAGAAAAGTAGAAGAAATTTTATTTTATTATAGTTTAGTAAATTTTGATTTGGCTAAGATCTTTCATGATGATATAGACAATATTGATAAATTTACTCTTTCTCCTAATCAATATTTTCGTTTTCAAACAAAAATAAATGAAATACTGTTAATCATGTCACATTTACAATTTATTGAGGTAAAAGGGAAGATGTATAATAAAATAGGTGAATTAAAAGTGAAATTAATATCTTCTGGAGAAAAATTTTATCATGATAATAAATCGGAATATTTAAATTCACTTTTTAATAAATATGTTGAAATGTATACAAAAATAAGCTATTCAGCAGAAAATGCTAAGAGAATTAAGGAGGGAAGGTATTGAGTCGTATAATTCTACATAAATTAATAGTTCAGGGTATCTCTTATAGAAGGGTAATACACTTTAATAAGGATTTAACCATTATAAGTGGTGAAAAAACATCTGGGAAATCTCTTATACTTAGTTTGATTGATTATTGTTTTGGAAAATCTGAAAAAATTGATTTAAATGTTCAGCTTGAATTAGATGCCAAGTGTGATCAAGTTTTTTTAGAGTTAAGCATTGATAAAGAGATTTTAACTTTAAACAGAATGTTAAAAAAGAAACAAACTAAAATTAGCATTTATTTTTGTCCCTATGAAAATTTAGATGAATATACACCTAAGACCCTCGATATTCAAGATGCGATGAAGATTTTAATGAACAAATTAAATATAAATGAATATAAATTAATACGTCATCAAAAACATAGTAATCAAAAAGAAATAGAAACTGTATCTTTTAGAGATATTTTTAGGTATGTATATATTCATCAGCATGAACTTGGAACAGGTGATTTTTTAGAGAAAAAGAGCACCTTCAAAGCAAATAAAAATCCTCATGCTTTTAAAATGATGTTTAACTTAGTAGATGTTGATAAGGATACATTAAATGAACAATTGGTTAAAGTACAAAATGAAATTGATGAAACAAGAAGAGAATTGTATGGATTAAATTCATATTTGAAAGATTTAGATGCACTAGACAGATTTAGCCTTCAATTAAAATCTGATAAACTTCATTTAGAGATTGAGGAACAAAAAGAAATTAAAGTCAGTGTATTGGAAAAAAGCGTTACTAAAAGTAATAACAATGACGAGAATAAAATGTATGTCAAATTGAAAAATGATTTTAACGAAACTTCCAACGAGATTTTTGAGTATCAACGTAATAAAAGGCATTGTCAACTTTCAGTAAATTCTAAGAAACTGTTGATTAAAGAATATGAAGTTGAACTAAAGGAAGTTCAAGAAACTCTGGAACTTAATTATAATCTGACAATTCCTGACCAAAGTGTAGAATGTCCTCTTTGTAGTTCAAAAGTTTTGGGATACTTACATAATAGAGTACACCAAAGTGAAAATGCTGAGAAGACTCTTCAAAAGATAAAGAAACAAATTGTAAATAAAATAAGTTTAGTTCAGGGGCTAATTGAAAAGGAAAGTAAACAAATTGAAGATTATAACAAAGAAATTTCATTACTTTCGGAAAAACAATCAATTTATAATGAAGCGTTAGGAGAGTACTCAAAAAAAACTGAGGTACCATATCTTTCTCATATTGATAGTATTAACGCAGTTATTAATAAGTTGACTAAGAAACAAGAAAGTTTAAAAGAAGCGCTGAGAATACATCATAAAATTGATGAAAAAGAGAAGCTAATTGAAGATTTGAAGGCCCAAGAATCTCGACTAATTAAAGACATTGAAGCTTTACATGTTAGTAGTGCAGAGAAAGAAGAGATTTTTAAATTTCTAGATAAGAAGTATAAGAGTTTTATGAAAAGGTTAAAATATGATACTACAAATGAAACAAATATTCATCAAGAGCAAATGATACCGTATTACAATGGAGCAAGTGTATATGCACATGAAAGCGGTGGACTATTAGAATGTATGCAGCTCTCTTTTTTGGGAGCAATCCTAACAAGTAAAACCAAGGGTTATGCTAAAGGTCATCCTGGAATTCTTTTATTGGACTCAATAAGTAAATATGTGGGAACATTAGAGAAGAAAGAGGAAATTGGTGAAGAGTTTGCTTCTCCAAAAAATAAAATTAATGATCCTGAAGTTTACGATGAGTTTTATAAGATTTTAATAGAACTTAGTGAAAATCATCAAATAATACTTGTAGAGAATACACCACCAGATAAATATGATTCAATTTATACGAAGTATACCTTCTACAAAGGAAAAAGAGGATTTATTGATGAGGAAGAAAATGAAATAAGAGAAGATATCTAAATTATTTAGGAATGAGACTATTATGTGAGTGGAGTAACCCTCATATCAGAGGGCCACATTTTCTGTGAAAGAGGATTTAATCCGCAAGAAGATGAGGTATCAGACGTTTTTGATTCTAAAGGTGAAGGTATATGAAAATCTGAAAATTTGGGCTTTTTCAAACAGGGGGGGCATGCCTTTCACATGGGAGACGAAGAGCAAAAGGAATTAACCACAATGCTGGAGACATACGAAGGTCACAGAGGACAGCCAGCGGGATAGGTTGTCTGAGGAACTGTTAGAGAAGCAAATGAAAGGCATTGTAGGATTTAAGATCACATCATTGATGAAGTTCAGGCTGCTTTTAAATTAAGCCAAAATCGCCATGAAAGGGATTATGCCTGTATCATTGAACAGCTCGAAGCAGAGGGGGAAGTGGAAATGGCTGAGGCGATGAAAGAAAGATTTGCGGCAGAATGAAAAAGCGCTCTTAAGATTTAGAGTGCTTTTTTTGTTTTGAGACACCATAGATCATAATGTCACATTTTCTTTAAAATTACATAAAAAAATCCACTATTTCCATAAAAGATCAGATCAATTCCTTATAATAAAGGTATCTGAGAATGGGGAGTGAGTCGAGATGGACCAAAACTTGCTGCAAATGAATCAAGTAAGATCAGAGGACGAATTAACGGTTGTGAATATTTCTTCTACAGAGATTGGTGCGCTATCAAAAGAAACAGCGGAGCGGATTTTACAAGCGAAGGATACGGATTATATTCATCAGCTGATGTATGTTCCGATTGAAAAGAAAGAAGATTTGAATTGGTTGATTCAAAGTGTTGGTGAGGCGTTAGACGATGAGGATGAAGATGACGCTGCACTTGAATTCACTGATTTGCTCTATTTCTTTGTCATTCCGTTATATGAGGAATATATAATGAGAGATCATCATTTGTATGAGTATTTAGAGGATTTGCTGGTACGATTAGCATCAAGGGCTCACTCAGATATTCACGCACTGGTCAATGTTATGAGAGATGATTTAACCGACATGAACATTAAAAAAAGCTTGTAGAGTGAGTCTCTACAAGCTTTTTATTTATAAGAAAATCCATCAAGCAGTTATTGGGCTCTTTCCCAAGTAATTTTTGTTTCATTTGTTGTTTTCTTTCCTTTTGCCAGTACCTTACCGTTTTCTTGTTTCACGGTGATGTTTAGGTCATAAAAGGAATAGAGGGCACCGAGGCTGTCATTTTCCGGTTTATGCAGATTGTTTTCTTTTTCAGTTGATGCTCCAATGGCCAGCGTTTTTGCAAAGTTTAAACCGATGACTTCAGCGTAATCACTATTGGTATCAGAGGAAGCCGTTACGTTTAAAGAAATGATTTTTTTCTTTTGATCAACGGTGATGTCAGTGTCTTTGATGAGTTTAGACTGCTCCATCACTTCTTTCGTTTCCTTTTGAATGCGTTCATTAATCGTTGGAAGTGCCTTAGATTCTGGTTTTTGTTCTTTTGTCGTATTTGAGCAAGCTGCTAGAATGGAGAGACTTGCAACTAGACTCATGAAAACAAGTAGACTTTTTTTCACGTTCGTTCTCCTTTTTTCGTCGAATGTTGTATGTTTATGTTACCACGAATCTTTGTTTTGATTAAAAGAGAAGTGTTGATAAGCTGTGAACAATAAAAAGCACCCAATGGAGGGTGCTTTTTTCTTATTGTGCTGAAAGGCTTGTACTTAATGGGATAGAAGAAATGACGGTGAATTTAGGAGCTGCGGCACCGGATTCTAAATTTTTACGTAAAAGTGACGATTTGATTGACCCGTCCCAATTTTTATAGACACTTCCTGATGTATTTGCACGAAGCTGTACATTCGAAAAGCTTGCTTGTGAATAGCTGTTTGTTCCATTATCCTGTACGCCATGTACCATTTTGACAACATCAAGGTTTTTCAGACGGCTAGGGTTGTAAACAGGCTGCTTATAGCGCAATTTCCCATTGACATATAGTGACACCGTGCCATCACCATTGTTGATGAGCTTTAAGTTGATACGTGCGCCATCTTTAATACTTGTATCGTATTCGCTGTTCCAGTATTTACTGCCGCCTTGTGAGCCGCTGCCCAGAAAAACTTTATAGCCAGAAGACGTTTTTGAAATACCGCTCTCTACAACAGCAGAGCCGAGACCGAGATACCAGTCCGCATAGCCGTTTTTAATGGTGGCTGTTTTCGGCAGGACAATATCAGCAGAGATACCTGACCATTTGGCTTCATCTGTTTGCGTCACAATAGCGCCGTGACGAGGACTAGCCGCTGAGGCAGGAAGACTTGAAAACATCAAAACGAAGGCCAAACTTACAATCAAAACGGTGAAACACTTTTTCATGAAAATTCCCCCTTAAATTTGATTCACTTTTATTATATAAAATGAAAGAGGGGGGCTGCTTACAATGTTCTGACTGTTTATGGTAGTATTTATGAACTTTATCGGTCATAAAGTGGTCAACTTGTATTTGAATTGTAATGTGTCTGTAAAATAACTGGGTTCATCTTCATGTATAATGAGTGCAGAAACCAAAAACGGAGGATTTCTTAATGAATAAAAAGCTTATCACGACAATCGTAACAGTAGCTAGTTTATTTTTAGCATTCAGTTTCTCACATGGAGCAAGTGCAAAAAAAGTAAGCGGCAATATTACTTGGTATAATGGTGTCGGCAAAAAAGGCGCAGATGGAAAAAAACTCGGTCATTGGGATGCAGCAACTAAAATGGGCTTTGACGTACCGAAAAAAGGTACAAAACTAAGAGTGACAACAAAAGCGAAACCACATAAAGTGATTACAGTATATAAATATGATGTAGGCAGAATGCCAAATGCTGTATTAGACGTAAGTCCAAAAGCATTCAAAGCACTTGGGTATAAAACAAGTAAAGGTGTCGTAAAAGGGCATTACACTTATTAATACATAGGCATGCAAAGAAGCGGGAAAAGTTCATTTTCTGGCTTCTTTTCTTGTAGAGAGGGTCTGAAAGGCAATGAAAAAATCAACATGGTGGATCATCACAGTCATTGGCGTCGCAGTGATTGCGGCAGTTATTTTCTTCATGATGAAGCCTGGGCAAGAGGCGAAACATACAGGAAAGGTCAAAACAAATCAAGATGCAAAAGACGAATTGCTCGTTTCATTTACAGATCAAAAGTTAAACAATACTTATTACTTGCATGATCGGGCGCTTCATACGGAGAAACTGACAGCATATCCTTCGATTGCTTATGATTCTACGAAACAGGTTTTATATTACACGTATACGGATGAAGACACGCAAAAGGTGAGTATTCGGGAATTAAATGTGAAATCTGACGAAGAAAAAACACTGTTTACGAGTGATGATTCTATCGACAGTATGAGGCTGTCTGGTGACGGAAAGAAGTTATTTCTAAGGTATAACAAGGATTCTGGAGAGCAATTTTATGTCGCATCTTTTGATTTGAAAACACACAAAATGAAAGAGCTGTATCCGGAAAAAAGCAAGGATGATACGGTGAGTTCTTTTGCATATGATCCGACTTCAAATGATTTGGCAATCCAGCATTATTCTTTAAAAGAAGATTATCAAAAAACCGATGAAGCAAATGAAAAGGGCAGAGATCCTGAACCAACAACCATGAAGATCACCCTTCAAACAGGTGAGAAGGGGAAACGCATTGCACGTATCTCACAAACGATCAATGATATTTCATTTTCTCCAGATCATAAGAAATTGATTTATACAGAAGTAAAGGTTCGTAAAGAAAAAGAAATATCCTCGATTAAGTTGCTTGATGTAGAAACAGGAAAAACGACGACACTCGTTAAAAACAGCCAGGATGTTCATATTTTAAGTGCTGCACAGCCGCAATTTTCTACGGACGGGTCGTCTGTTTATTTCTTAGGTGTTGCAAAAGACGCAGAAGAATTAAAGGATGACACCGGACGAAAGGCGAAAGTAAGAACGATTTTTGAATACAATATGAAGAAGAAAACAGTGGAAGCCGCTTGGGAGAAGGATGGCGGAATCGTTAATAATTTCACTGTCAATCGATAAAGGAAACGTTCAGTTATTTATATAACTGGACGTTTTTTTATTTTGTCACTTGATATGCTGGAGAAATGGTGGATTTATAGAAGGAAAATCAGTTTTTATGCAGGGATACGAGTGCTATTTTCGTATTTTGCTTATGTGACAGAGGAAAAGAAAAAGAGTAATATGAGTGAACATAAAAAAACGAGAGGACTGATGACATCTCGTTTTCTCTGTTTTATTTGTTTTCATCTAATAAGTTTTGAAAGATAAACAGGGCATTAATGGAGTGAGGGAAGCCAGCAACCTTTGTACAGTGTTTAATAATCTCCATAATCTCTATAACAGAAAGTCCGATATGTAATGCTTGTTCAAAATGAGTCTTTAAGTCTTCATCACAATTGCCTTTTGTGATGAGGGAAGATAATGTGCTGATGGCCTTTTGTTTTTCATCTAATATGAAGTGATTGGATTCTTTTTGTTCACTGAGTTCAATGGTTAGTTGTTCAATGTTTGACCGAATGCTCTCGTTTTCATAAATTGAAAGCTTCTCTCTGTTACCTGCCGCTGTTTCTTGTTCCTGGCAAGTCTCTTTTTCTTCATTCAAATTGAACTCCTCCGTTTTTTATCGCAATTTTCCATTTGTTCGTTCATTATGGCTTATGTGCCTTTTGATAGATGTAATGGGTATATAGTAGTATTATCGGTTGCTGCGTCAACTTTTTAAGTATGGAACGCTCTTCAAAGGAATGATTCATGCGATTTATTTTTCCATGTTGAAATGGATCATAAAAGGGCTAATGACTGGATGTCCGTTAGCCCCTTTGTAATCAGCAGTTTCATAAGTTCTACGCATTTAGTGGAAGAGTGGTTTCATTTTTACTGAATGATATCCATCGGCCTCATCATGTCATAATCTTCATGCTCTAAAATATGACAATGCCACACATACCGGCCGCTGTATGGAACAAATCGAGCAACGATCCGAATGACTTCACCTGCATGCGCCTGAATGGTGTCCTTGTAGCCTTGTTCATGTAAAGGAGGCGCTTCGTTTGGTCCGGTATACACGATTTCTCCTGTCGATTGATAGACTTCTGTATCAAATGGTCTTCTGTCTAAAACCCTAAATTGAACAAGATGCAAATGAATAGGGTGTGTTCCTCTGGTTGGATTGACAATAGACCAAACCTCTAGACTGCCAAGACGAGGATTTTCTGTGACAGGGTCATTCCAAAATTGGTTATCGAGCAATAGGATAGGGCGGCCGTATTTATCCTGTGTGCCGGTAAGTGTGAGTGTACGCTCTCTATCAGCTCGACTTGGCCGAAGCGGCGGCAGCGGTTTGAAAATCGGACGTAATGTTTTAGGTACTCTCCCTTTTAACGGACGTGTGACTTTGAATTGCATAATGTTCGCATCTGTTTCGGGGTTCACATCCTGTCCGCAGCCGGCTGTATTTTTGAGAGTGATCGTTTTGTTTTCGTAAGCTGAAAAGTCGATGATGACATCGAAACGTTCAGCAGGCGCGATGCTAAAGGATTGATGGCGAACGGGTCTTGGCAAAAAGCCCCCATCGGAACCAATTTGCAAGATTGTAGCGTCGTTATCTAGATGCAGCTCGTAAGTTCTAGTATTGGACGCATTTAAAATGCGAAAACGGTATTTTCGCGGCTCTACTTCTAAATATGGCCATACTTTTCCATTGACTAAGATCGTTTCTCCACAAAAAAAGGGCACGATGGATGGGTCTGGTATGTCACTGTCCTCTGGCGTATCGTTTGGTCTGCTAGGATAAAACAGTGAGCCATCCTCCTGAAACGTCCGGTCCATAATCATTAAAGGAATGTCATAGTCATCTTTCGGAAGCTCTAAAGACTTTTCAAATGCATCTGAGATCAAATAAAACCCAGCTAAACCGGCGTACACATTTAGTCGTGTCAATGCCATCGCATGATCGTGATACCATAATGTGCAGGCTTGCTGATGATTTGGGTAGACGTAAGTCTCTCTTTCAAAAAAAGGGCCGGTTGCTTCATAATCCCGTGAAAACCAGGCCTCTGGGTAGCCGTCACTGCTTGCTGGTGTGACGCCGCCATGCAGATGAACGACTGTTTTGACCTCTGGTTCATCGTGTTGCCCATGGTGAATAGTGTGATCAACAGGCAGAAAATGTTTCAATGGCAATTTGTTCATCCATTTCACTTTGACCTTTTCATTTCGATTGGCTTTAATGGTTGGACCAGGCAAGCTGCCATTATAGGTCCATAGCTTGGTTGGGGGCAGGTCTCTATGAACTTTTAAGAATACCTCCTCCATAGCAATTTCATAATACGTTTGTCTTGGGTTCTTTTTGACGGGCTTCGCGACTTCTGGAATTGGAAGCTCGTCAACAAATTTTTCTAGGTTCATGTTGACTAATCCTCACTTAAATTCAATTTGATACAGTATAAGTGCGGACATCCAAATAGGTGAATAAAATAAAAAAACCCGCTTTTCAGCGGGAGAATTACGGGTGTTTATTTTCAAGCGCCGCATTTGCAGGCACTTTTTTATTCGGTTTAAAGATGAAATAAGCAGCCAGTACGCCAAAGGTAATGATACTCGTCAAAATGAGCTGTGGCCGCATGGATTCGATAAACAGCATCGATGCCAAGATGGCGCAAATGACCAAAATGGTAAAGTACGTGAGGTATGGGAACAGCCACATTTTGATTTTGAGCTGTTCTGGATTTTCTTTTTCGATTTTGCGTCGCATTCTTAATTGTGAAACGGCAATGACCAAGTAAACAAGAAGGGCAATAGCGCCAGATGCATTGACTAAGAACAAAAAGATGGTTTCAGGATAAAAGTAGTTCATCATGACGGCAATGTAGGAAAAGAAGGTACCTGCGACTGTAGCCGCTACAGGAACACCACGTTTGCTGATTTTCATAAAGCGTTTCGGCGCTTCGCCTCTTTCTGCTAATGAATAAAGCATTCTGGACGTTGTGTACAAACCGGAGTTTAAACAAGATAGAACAGCTGTTAAGACAATGACGTTCATGACTTGAGCGGCTGATGGAACACCAATGTATTCTAATACCGCAACGAACGGGCTTGTTAAAATACTTGCGGAATTCCACGGAAGCAAGGTGACAACGACAGCAATTGATCCGACATAGAATACGATAATACGCCATACAACAGAGCGGGTGGCTGTCGTCACAGATTTGACTGGGTCTGCTGATTCACCGGCCGCTATGGCCACAATCTCCGTTCCCATGAAGGAAAAGATGACGACGACGATTCCGAGTAACACAGAGCTGAATCCATTTGGAAGAAAACCGCCGTTCCCTGTTAGATTGGCAAGACCTGAAGTATGATGACCGCCAAAACCAAAGATAAATGCAAAACCAATGAGTAGAAAGAGAATGATGCTGACGACTTTAATTAATGAAAACCAATATTCAAATTCGCCAAAAGATTTAACAGAAAAGATATTTGTTAATGTTAAGAGGATTGTGAGGATAAGACTTGTGAGCCAAACAGGTGCATCTCCATACCAATATTGAATAATGGCAGCACCGGCAATGGCTTCGATGGCGATGACGATCACCCAGAAGAACCAGTAAAGCCAGCCGATTGTAAACCCGGCCCATGGACCGATGGCATCGCTCGCATATTGTGAGAAAGAACCGCTTGTCGGATAGGCACATGCCATTTCTCCAAGCATTCTCATAATAAAGATCACCAGAAGTCCGGCAAAAGAATAGGAAAGAATGGATCCAGGCCCTGCAGAATGAATGACAGCGCCACTACCAACAAATAGCCCTGCCCCAATGACCCCAGCAATGGAGATCATCGAAATATGTCTTGTTTTAAGGTTTTTTTGAAGACCGTTTGTCATGTTGGACATTTCTTTACCTCCAAACATTTCTCATGAATAGAGAATTTGTTTTTAGAATATTTTAAATTTTATCATACTGAATTGTCATTCAGCATTGGACAGGTTATCAAACTGACATTTCAAACCTCTTAACATGATGTTAAAAAGTAGAAAGGATTTGAGAGATTATGTTCCCTCTTTTCCCTCTGTTTATTTTTAAAATAGCATAAAAAAGGAAGGAGGGAAGTTGTGTCTCAAAATAAAATTATTCTGATAATTTACCAGAGAAGAATGATTTGACGATATGTCTATTTCGAAGAGAATTGGAAAAAGGTTGATGGGAGTAGGTCTTGAGGTCATTTGACCTTGTAAAAATAAGTTTACTTAGGTCAACACATTTCTATTTATCCTATTTTGCTGACATAAGCGAATCATGTTGCTGTAGACCCACACGGGCTTTGCTTTGTAAGATAAATAATAGAAAAGTGATGTGTGAGGAGGCGCGGTTCAACATGGAGCGCTATAACGAATTAAGACAAGGTGAAACAGGTGCTTGGGTCAGCATCATTGCCTATGTGATCTTATCTGCGGTCAAACTCATTATTGGGTATGTGTTTCATTCAGAGGCTCTTTCAGCAGATGGATTGAATAACACGACGGATATTATTGCATCCCTTGCTGTGTTGATTGGGCTGCGTATTTCTCAAAAGCCGCCTGATGAAGATCATCCGTATGGTCATTTTAGAGCGGAAAATATTGCGTCTCTTGTGGCTTCCTTTATCATGATGCTTGTTGGACTTCAGGTTTTGCTGAGTGCAGGCCAGTCGTTCTTCTCATCTGAGCATCAAACGCCGGATATGATCGCGGCTTGGACAGCAGTAGGAAGTGCTGTTGTGATGTACGGTGTGTATATTTATAACCGCAATCTGTCCAAACGAATTAATAGCCAGGCTCTCCATGCGGCAGCTGCTGATAATAAATCAGATGCGTATGTGAGTATTGGAACATTTGTAGGAATTATGGCCTCTCAATTTCAGCTGGCATGGATTGATACGCTAGCAGCCTTTGTCATTGGCTTAATTATTTGTAAAACTGCGTGGGAGATTTTCAGAGATGCCTCTCATTCGTTAACAGACGGTTTTCATATCAAAGATATGTCTAAATATAAAGAGACCATTGAAGCAACACCAGGAGTAGGCGATTTAAAGGATATAAAAGCGCGTTATCTTGGAAGTACAGTCCATGTGGATGTAGTGGTTGAGGTCGAGCCTAACTTGAACATAGCTGAAAGCCATGATATTGCAGATGAAATTGAACGAAGAATGAAGCAGGAGCATGATATTTTACACTCTCATGTTCATATGGAGCCAGCAAGTAAGTCAAAAGAAGAGAAGAAGTCTTTCCCATCGTGAGAAGGCTTCTTTTTTATACGTGCTGATGTTATATGCAAATGCGCGTTGTATGGTAAAGTTAGACTATATGAAATTTGACAGAAACGTGATAGGAGGATCAGGATGGCATTTGATGAACCGATGCATTCAGATTTACAAAAAATCGTAGATAACATCAATAAAGTCATGGTTGGGAAAAAAGACATTGCGATATTAAGCCTTGTAGCGATTTTGGCGAAGGGACATGTGCTGCTCGAGGATGTGCCTGGTGTAGGGAAGACGATGATGGTTCGTGCTTTGGCAAAATCCATTGGCTGTGAGTTTAAGAGAATCCAATTCACTCCTGACCTTTTGCCTTCAGATGTAACAGGCGTGTCGATTTACAATAAAAAGACAAATGAATTTGAATTTAGGCAAGGACCGATCATGGGGCAGATTATTTTGGCTGATGAGATCAACCGGACCTCTCCTAAAACACAATCAGCATTGCTTGAAGCGATGGAGGAAGGCAGTGTCACAGTGGACGGAGAAACGATGCCGCTTGCGGATCCTTTTTTCGTCATGGCGACACAAAACCCAGTGGAATATGAAGGGACGTATCCGCTGCCAGAAGCGCAAATGGACCGGTTTTTATTCAAACTGCAGATGGGATATCCGACCATGCTCGAGGAGCTGGAGGTGCTCAACTTGCAGGAGAAGCAATCCCCGATTGATACGCTCCAAGCTGTCATGACAAAGGAACATATCCATGCGTTGCAGCAGGCAGTTCAGACCATACATGTGGATGCATCCATTAAAGAATATATTGTTGAAATTGCTCAAGCGACGCGTAAACACCCATCTGTTTATCTAGGTGTCAGTCCAAGGGGGTCGATCGCCTTGATGAAAGCGGCACAGGCGTATGCGCTTTTGAATCAGCGTGATTATGTGATTCCTGATGATGTACAGTATTTGGCGCCTTATACATTACCGCATCGTATGATTTTGACATCAGAAGCGACATATGAAGGGAAGAAGGCGGAGACACTGCTGCGGCAAATGTTTGAGCAAATTGGCGTGCCAGTTCAAAAGTCGATGACTCAATGAAGTCACGTAATCGTTTAGCCGTTTCATTATGGTTACGGGTGATGATGCTCATCATTCTCACTGCGGCAGCCTTTTGTTATGCCATGTTTCAGGGAGGGTTTGTGAGCTGGTTCCTTTTTTATGCATTTTTACCATATGCTTTGTATGCATTGCTGTTTGCGCTCGTTCCGCTGCGCGTGACAGCCAAGAGGACATTACAGCAAACCCGCTTGAAGGCGAAGGATGTGCTGTCCGTTGACCTTGAAATCAAGCGGACACATCCATTTCCGTACGTTTACGTCATGATAGAGGATGCTCCGCCAGATACCTTTCAATTACAGGAACAGATTGAAATGAAGCAGATGCTTTTTCCTTGGTTTCGGAAAACTTGGCGATTTTCCTATCAATTGAATGATGTCATGCGGGGAGAGCATCATTTGACAGCGGTTAGAATTAAAACGGGTGATATGTTTGGGTTTGTTGAAAAAGAAATCATCATTCCGTTAGAGAAAAAGCTGCTTGTCTATCCAAAAGTGCTGGATATCCCTGTAGAGCCTGCTGAGTCAGTGAGTGAAAATGGAGGCAAAGAGGTTCACTCGTGGTTCAATGAACCGGCCCATGTGACAACAGGCGTACGGGAATACCAGCAAGGAGACCGTTTTGCTTGGGTAGACTGGAAGACAACGGCCAGAAGAGGCCAGCTGATGACGAAGGAATTTGAACAGAATCAAGCAAAGGACCTTGTTGTGTTTGCTGATTTTACTGATCAAGCTGTTTTTGAAACAGTCGTCTCTATTGCGGCATCTGTTCTTCAAACGGCTGTGAAAAAAGGCGTGCCGTCAGGTCTTGTCCCTCTAGGAGATCAGCATGCCTTTCGAGTCGATCAAGGAGAACTTCATTTACAGGACATGCTTTATTATTTAACAAGGGTGCAGTATCAGCCTTCCCGCGCACGAGAATATAAACCGTTAGCAGCGAGTGAGTACCAGCATTCAGGAAAATATGTCGTCACGGGTCAGCTGCAGGAGGAGCTTGCGGCAAGTCTCTTTGGAAATCGAAACAGAAAGAACATCACCGTGCTTTTAGTGAAGAAAGCCGTTGACCATTTGACGATAAAAGAAAAACAGCTTGTAGACCGGCTCAAGGCCTCTGGAATACGCATCACCCTTTTATTTGAAGACCGGCTGCACGAAAGAACTGTGAGGTGACAAACATTTATGCTGCATACGCATCTGCGGCAAAGCCGTTTTGAATTGTTCATCTATTATGCTGTAGCTTTTCTGCTGCTATGGGAGTGGCTTCGTCCGCTTCAAGATTTTACAGAGACGAGCCATACGTCTTATTTCATCATTTTTATCGGGCTTACGTGTTTGTTTACGTTCTTTCGTCTGAAGTGGTATGTGACGTTTCCTATTTGTGCTGGACTGATTTTGCTCGCCTTATATTTGATCTTTTATCAATCAGCGCCAGGCTATCCGGCTGCTTTGTTTGCTGATATCAAGGATAATATCACGTTAATGAGCATGGGTATGTGGAGTGATATGTACCCGTCTTTCCGCACATTGTTGTTTTATATTTTGCTGTGGCTGCTTGTCTACTTGCTACATTATTGGGTGGTCTATCAGCAGCGTATCTTTTTCTTTTTACTGATGACGATTGTGTATGTCACGATTCTTGATACGTTTACGCCATATGATGCGATTTTTGCGATCGTTCGTATTATGGTATTTGGCTTTTGTCTGCTTGGATTGCTGTATTTCGATCGACTGCGTTCAGCTGAGGGCGTTCGGGTGTCACAGAAAGCGCGTCTAAAGTGGTTTTTGCCTATGCTGGCGCTTGTCCTTCTATCAGCGTCACTCGGCGCTTCTTTGCCAAAGTCTGATCCAAAATGGCCTGATCCTGTCCCGTTTTTTAAGGCGGTTACGAATCAAGATGGGACAGTCGGGCAGAATAAAGTGGGATATAGTGCAGATGATTCGGCGCTTGGCGGACCGTTTAGTGAGGACCGCACACCTGTTTTTAAATGGAGCGGAAAGGAGCCGTCTTACTTTCGTGTAGAAACAAAAAGTATTTACACAGGGAAGGGATGGGAGGATGCTTCAAATGATACGAAGCCTACTCGGCTAAAAGGCGCCGAGGTTACGAATAGATGGTTTACCAATCGTGTGAAAACAGAGGTACATGAAACAAGAGTCGATATAGAATCGGACTATCGATTTAATCATGCCGTCTATCCAATTGGGATGATTTCATTGACGCCAATGGAAAACATTCCGCTGCAAATCATGGGCAAAACGGAGAAAATTGTGCCGTCTATGCAAAACCCACCCAAAAATTTAGGGAACTATCAAGTCAGCTTTTTATCTCCTACATTTATCCTGGAGGATTTACAGAAAATCAAAGTACCGACAAAGAAGCAGGTGAATCAGCAGGTTGGCCGTGAATACTTGCAGCTTCCATCGTCACTTCCAGAGCGTGTGAAAACTTTGGCAAACAGCTTAACGGAAACGAAGGACAATATGTATGATAAAGCCAAAGCCATCGAGGATTATTTAGGATCTGCGAAGTTTTCATATGAAACGCAGAATGTCGCTGTGCCTGGTCGTAATGAAGATTATGTGGATCAATTTTTATTTGATACGATGATCGGCTATTGTGATAATTTTTCAACCTCTATGATTGTGATGCTTCGTTCGATCGGAATTCCGGCGAGATGGGTGAAAGGGTATACGTCTGGCCAGTTATATGAAACACAAATGGATGGAAACAATGTGTATGAAGTGACCAATAACAATGCGCATTCATGGGTAGAGGTTTATTTTCCAAACAGAGGATGGGTCACCTTTGAACCGACAAAAGGATTTACAAACCCAGAGACATTTACGAATGAAGCTGTTTCAAGCGATCAACCGGATGATCAAAAGGAAGAAAAAGATCAGTCTAGTTCTGATGCAAGTGAAGATCAGCCGCAAGACCAGCCGCAGCAGCAGGAGACAGAGCAGCCGGCACAACCAAAGGAGCGAGCAGCGCAGGCAAAGCCAAATATGGTGCATGTTGGTTGGGTTATAGGTTATGCGGCAGGAGCTATTGTCCTGCTTGGATTCATCAGCTGGATGCTTTATCGATTCAGAACAAGATGGCTGCCATTCTTTATTGTAAGAAAGGTGAAACGTCTGCCAGAGGATGAAGCATTCTTCTATGCGTATGCAGCTCTATTAAAGCAGCTTGGGCGCAGAGGAATCGAGAAAAAGCCAGGTATGACACTAAGAGAATTCGCTTCGTTGATTGATGAGAAGAATGGAGATCATCATATGTCAGAGCTGACCCAGCTTTATGAACGTGCGCTCTACCGGCGAGAGGATGCCTCGGCGCTTTGGCAGCAATCGGCAAAGTTATGGGAAAATTTAATAAACAGGAGATAGTCTTGACCGCGTACCTTCCTGTTGTTAGAATAGGTGAATATTAAAACCTTCTAAAATACATGAAATTGAAGCGTTCGGATGTGAGTCTGGGCGCTTCAAAAGCGTGATTCACACTGAGAGCAGGTTTTCTCCTCTCATTTTTTCTGTGCGTTTATAAAAAACTATATTGGACATAGAGGTGACACCATGACAAATTTAGTAAATGAAATGATTTTGGTTCTCGATTTCGGCAGTCAGTACAATCAGCTGATCACACGCCGTATTCGTGAATTTGGTGTGTACAGTGAGCTTCATCCGCACACTTTAACTGCTGAAGAAATTAAAGAAATGGCACCTAAAGGAATCATCCTTTCTGGTGGACCAAACAGTGTTTATGATGAAGGATCTTTCCGCTGTGATGAAAAGATCTTTGATCTAGACATTCCGGTTCTAGGCATTTGCTACGGCATGCAGCTCATGACTCACTATTTAGGCGGGAAAGTAGAAGCGGCCAGCCAGCGTGAATATGGAAAAGCAGATATCCATATTAACGGAACACCTGCTTTATTCAAAGACCTTCCAACTGATCAAGTCGTTTGGATGAGCCATGGTGACCTCGTTGTTGAAGTACCAGAAGGCTTTACAGTCGATGCAACAAGTGCACATTGTCCAAACTCAGCCATGAGCTTAGCTGAGAAGAATTTCTATGGCGTTCAATTCCATCCAGAGGTTCGTCACTCTGAGTACGGAAATGACCTATTGAAAAACTTTGTCTTCGGCGTGTGTGATTGTGATGGCAAATGGTCAATGGAGAACTTCATTGAAATCGAAATGCAGAAAATCCGTGAAACAGTAGGCGACAAGCAAGTATTGTGCGCACTAAGCGGCGGTGTGGATTCATCTGTTGTGGCGGTATTGATCCACAAAGCCATCGGCGATCAGCTGACATGTATTTTCGTTGACCACGGTCTTCTTCGCAAAGGCGAAGCAGAAGGGGTTATGAAAACATTTAGCGAAGGTTTCAACATGAACGTGATTAAAGTAGATGCGAAAGATCGTTTCTTAAACAAGCTAAAAGGTGTGTCTGATCCTGAGCAAAAACGTAAAATCATCGGTAACGAATTCATCTATGTATTCGATGACGAAGCGGACAAGCTAAAAGGAATCGACTACTTAGCACAAGGAACACTTTACACAGACATCATTGAGAGCGGAACAGCAACGGCGCAAACAATCAAATCTCACCACAACGTAGGCGGTCTTCCAGAAGACATGCAGTTCGAATTGATTGAGCCACTCAATACGCTATTCAAGGATGAAGTTCGTGCCCTAGGTTCAGAGCTTGGCATTCCTGATGACATTGTCTGGAGACAGCCATTCCCAGGTCCAGGACTAGGTATCCGTGTACTAGGTGAAATTTCTGAAGAAAAACTAGAAATCGTCCGTGAATCGGATGCGATTCTACGCGAAGAAATTGCCAACTTCGGCCTTGAGCGCGACATCTGGCAATACTTCACGGTTCTCCCAGACATCCGCAGCGTAGGTGTCATGGGTGACGCAAGAACATACGACTACACAATCGGCATCCGTGCTGTTACATCTATCGATGGTATGACGAGTGACTGGGCAAGAATCCCTTGGGACGTGCTTGAAAAGATCTCAACTCGTATCGTCAATGAAGTGAAGCATATTAACCGCGTGGTGTATGATATTACGAGTAAGCCGCCTGCTACGATAGAATGGGAATAAATGTAAAAGAGCTAAAAACCTTTGTGTATCAAGGGTTTCTAGCTCTTTTTTATTTTTAACTGCACTTTTCCCTTCCGTTTTAATGTGTTAATGAATCATTCCATCCCTTACACACATCAATCCATTGTGAATAACCGGAGTGTTTTTCTAATTGTTTTATTGTGAGTTCAATAGCACTGTTACTGCTCCCGCAGGCTGGATAGACTGTCTCAAAACGTTTGAGTGAAATATCTAAATAAACAGAAACGCCATTCTTTATAGCAAAAGGACATACTCCGCCAATTTCATGACCGACCAAGTCAACGACCTCATGAGGAGAAAGCATTTTAGCTTTTGTTTTAAAATATTCCTTGAATTTTTTGTTATCAACTTTTGCATCGCCAGAGGTCACAATTAAAATAGCTTGTCCATTTACTAGAAAGGAGAGTGTTTTTGCGATTCTTTCAGGTTCACAGCCCAATGCAGAAGCAGCCAAGTCTACAGTTGCACTAGATACTGAAAATTCTTGAATTCGAGTATCCATATCATATTGTTTAAAATAATCTTTTACTTGTTTGATGGACATTATCATTTCTCCTCTTTATTATCTATTATTTAATCGATATTGATGTGGTGTTAGGTGATACTTTCTCTTAAATAAACGAATGAAATGCTCTACATTTTGATAACCAACGGCTGCCGCAATATGATCTACTTGTGAATTGCTGCCAGTGAGCATTTCGCAGGCTTTTTCCAATCTTATTTCTTGTCGAATCTCACTAAATGATTTGCCAAGCTTACGAGCTATATATTTTGACAGGTAAGACTGTGAAAGGTTAAATTTCTCTGCCATCTCCTGAATGGTGATATGCTCACAACATTGCTGAATATATTGGAGCATTTCAATAATACGTATATCACGATATTGTTTGACCTGATTGACGTTCATATGACTTGGTTTGAATCTTAATAAGAGACATAATAATATCTCAAACAAATTATTCATAATCAACTGGTAACTAGGAAACCGATTATAATTTTCTGTAAATAGTTGAAGAGAGCATTCTAGCAAATGTTTATCCAAGTGACTATGGAAAATAAGAATATTTTTATTTTCTTTTATATACAATGCATTCAAAAAGAATTCTGAAATGACATTGTTTCCTTTTAACATTTTAAAAAACACTTTTTGAAAAGTACTCTTACGGATCATGATTTGCATGGCGATTGTATTCTCCATTACAATTGGCTTGTGTATGGTGTCAGGAGGAATAAAGGCAATATCTCCTGATTTCAAAGTCATTTTTTGATCTTCCACTTCTACATACATCTCATTTTCCAGAACATAGATCATTTCAAAGAAATCATGGATAGCCGACAATTGAGGCATAAAACGGCTATACTTTCTCACTTCGATATCTTTCTCCTGACCTAACCACATGGTATCTTCCTTTTCAAATTCGTTCTGCCCTTTTTGCAAAAATTCTTCTATATATATTTGCTTATGCATTAAATTGTGTTTATCATAATCCTTCAAAAATAATTGCAATGATTGATTGTCATGCTTTTTCTGTTGGTATTGTTGATAAAAGATTTCTTGTTCGTTATATTCTCTTAAATATTGCATCACTTCATGTTTTTCAAGTTTATCTTTTTCCATCTACATCCAAACCTCTAGTTTATTTACTGCAACCACCAGGGCCTTCACTGTTGCTTCTATAATATCTTTATCAATTCCAGCACCCCAATGCATTTTTCCTTGATATGAAATTCCAATTTGTGCACAGGCTTTTGCTTGGGAATCCTTGCCCAAAGAATTCTGTTCATAGACTTCCAAAACATATTCGAGATGAAAATATGCTTTTAACGCATTACTAATTGCATCTAAACTTCCAGTGCCAGTTCCTTGTATTTCAATTTGTTGATCATCTCTCAGCAAAGTTAAGGTGACTTCCTGCTTCTCTCCTTTATGAAATTGATAATCAAGCAGCTGGAAATGAGGGTGATAATCAACATACTGTTCTTTAAAAACATGATATATTTCTTCGACAGACAATTCCTTACTTGCCTGATCAGATACTTTCTTCGCTTCATATCCCATGGCTTCATTCATTTGATAAGGAAGTTGAATGCCATAATTTGTTTCTAGTATATAGCCTATGCCGCCTTTTCCAGACTGGCTATTGATTCGAATCACATCCGTTTGATAATTCCTTCCCAAGTCAACTGGATCTACTGGGATATACGGAACGTCCCATTTATCAACATTATTTTCTTTTCTATATTTCATACCTTTAGATATCGCATCTTGATGTGACCCAGAGAATGCGGTGAAAACCATCTCCCCAGAATAGGGCTGCCTCTCAGGAACAGTGATTTTTGTTAGTTTTTCATATTTTTTACGAATCGCTTCTAGGTTATTGAAATTCAATTTTGGATCATAACCTTGTGAATACATATTCATCGCCAAGGTAATCAAGTCTACGTTCCCTGTACGTTCACCGATACCAAATAATGTACCTTCGACTCTTTCTGCGCCAGCTAGAACACCAAATTCTGCATCACTCACCCCAGAGCCGCGGTCATTATGAGGATGAACAGATAATGTCACACTGTCTCGGTAAGACAGATTTTTGTGTATATACTCAATCTGACTTGCAAAGATATGAGGCATTGAATATTCAACTGTTGTCGGAATATTGATGATGGCTTTATGAGTTGGTGTCGGTTTCCAAATATCTAAAACACTATTACAAATATCTAACGCATAATCAACTTCTGTTCCTGGAAAGCTTTCTGGACTATATTGAAAATAAATATCACTATTTGTTTTTTCGGCAAGTTCTTTTACTAAAATAGCTCCATCAATGGCAATTTGTTTAATTTCATCTTTTGTTTTCTTAAATACCTGTCTGCGCTGCGCTTCTGAAGTCGAATTATATAAATGAACAATCGCTTTCGGTACCCCCTTAATGGCTTCGAAGGTTCGGCGGATAATATGCTCTCTCGCTTGTGTGATTACCATAATCGTGACATCGTCTGGAATCATATGATGATCAATCAGTGTCCGTAATAGCCTAAACTCCGTATCAGAAGCAGCTGGAAATGCGATTTCAATTTCTTTAAAACCTATCTCTACTAGTAACTGAAACATTTCTAATTTTTCTTCTAAGTTCATAGGAATAGGTAATGCTTGATTTCCATCCCGTAAGTCCACACTGCACCATATCGGAGCACTTTCTAATGTTTCTTTCTTCACCCAATCATAAGTAAGGTTCGGTGGCAAAAAGTATTTCTTTTCGTATTTTTTGTGATTAAACATCATCGATTCCTCCTAGAAAATAGAATATAAAAAAAGCCTTTCATCCCCAATATTTACCTTGGAGACGAAAGACTTCTTCTTACGCGGTACCACCCCTGTTTCATGATAACCATACATTATCATGCCCTTATTCGGATACAGATTGTTTGATCTTATATCCTTCCCATATAACGGTGGGGTGCCGACCTTAACTACATCCATACTTTTCATTTCACTAAGGCTACTCTAAGGTGAGTTCCCTGCCTTTTTGTTATTGCTTCTCATCAGCCAGCAACTTTCTGAAAACATTCCGGCAAGTACTATTCCTTATCATCGCATTCTCATTTTTCTGATTTTTTCTATTATACCAAGTTTACAAAAAAGAGATAGGGATAGGGATATCTTTTTTAATTGATTTTTTTTGTTCTATGGGTGCTTATCTTTAATCCTCTTCACCAAATAAAATTCCAAGGCCACAAATAAAGGTGAGTGAATTAATAGCGAACAATAAAATCGCACCAATTTTTTTCATGGCAATGAACCTCCTCTTAAATTCAGTCTGCTAGCCTTCAAAATTTAAATTCACTGGTTCATCCTCTAAATGATCCACAGTATTTTGTTCTGTCACTGGCACACTTTCATCTACAATTTTAAAACTAAGTTCGTCCATCCAAATGTGACCTTGACCATGTAGTAATATGCCAAACGCAATGACTTCACTTTTGACTGGAACATCCAATACTACACTAAAATGATTCCAGCCGTTTGTTCCTGTAATGGGGCGGTTCATCATGTTGTCAAAGGCAAGAACTTCACCTGAAGAATGGTCAATCCTCATCCATAAACCAGCTGAACCTTTCACATCTTCGCTTTTGACAAAAGCAGAAAATTGAAGGCGTTCTCCACGGTAACGATCAGACTTAATTTGCTGCATCAAGGTCGCGAATCCTCGTGCTTTTTCATCTTTTGATTTCAGGTAAGCTGAGGTAGTACCACTGTGTACAATTCTGTTATCCAGACCTGTTTCATAATCAGATGGTGTTTCTCCCGTCATAATCCAGCCGGTAGGTGTGGTCTTATTTGCAGCCATATTCATTTCCTCCTTGTCAATGACATTCCTTAGTAATCTCCGATAACGTGCGGGTGACATATCATATATCTTCTTAAAGGCTCTAGTGAAGGATTCCTGTGAACTAAATCGATACTGCAATGCAATGTCAATCGCCCGTTGATCCGTATGAATTAAATCCTTCGCCGCTTGGGTCATTCGACGTTCCCTTATATAATCGACAACTGACTTCTTAATCACTTTCTTGAATATACGGTGAAAGTGAAACCTAGAATAACCAGCGTGTTTCGCTAGAGTTTGAAGCGGTAAATCATCTTTCAGATGCTGTTCAATATAATTTAATGTTTCTTGAATCGTTTTCTCATGTTCTTGATAGGACAACCGAGCACCTCCTTGCCTTACGAGTTTAGTATAGCGGAAATGCTTTTTAGGAAACTTGACTTTTTGTGCTATGTTGTAATATTAGAATGGACCTTTTAGTCCTAGGTTCAGGACTGGGTATCCGTGTACTGGGTGGAGTTTCTCAATAAAATCTAGAAATCGTCCGGGAACAAGATTTAATTCTACTCGAAGAAATTGCCATCTTGGGCTTTGAGTGAGACATCTGACAATATTTTAAGGTTCTCCCAGACATCCGCAACAAAGATGCCATGGATGACGCCAGAATATACGACTAAACAATTGGTATCGGTGCTATCACTTTGATTAATTACAGTTTCAGCAGAACTGCAAAAAATATTTAATTAGATAAATGTAGGTTGAGGGATATTGAAGGAAAATCAGATGTGAAGGGGATACAATGAATGAACAACTTAAAATTATTATTGATCTCATAATTAAAGCAGATAATACAATTGAAAAGAATATCATATTCGAAAAATTTTTTAATAAATCAGATCATATAAAAATATTCAAATATTAATGAAAGTTTTAAAAATAGGGAAATTAACGGTTATAAAATATTTCTCCTGACTATACAAAAATGTGGATTCTTGATAGTAATTATATTGGAGGGGATTACCGAAAATAAAAGTTGGTAAAGTTGTACATTTTGATTTGAATATTTTGACGTATTTAAACAGGTTATTAAATGATTATAGACAAAATATTCAGAAGAATGAATTTCTCGATTATCTAAATTTTTTTAAAAATAATCAATTCAATTATAATATTACTACTGCATTAATGGAACGCTCAATGTCCGATATAAGTGGTGTTGATAAGAATATTTGGAGGGTACTCTAAAAAAACTGTTGAGCCCATTTTAAATACAGTTTGGGATATTTACCATGTAAGATTAATAGAACAATTTTTTTTTATAGATAATAGTAATAAGGAAGAGATATTTTTATCATAATTTCAGTTCAAGAGATGATGCTTTTAATGAGTTATCTAAAATAAATCAAATAAAGGTTTTTGTAATTAATGATGGAAGACCGCTTGCAATTCGAGATATAGGTATAAAAGATATTTGTAACGACGAATTTTACAATGAGCTTTCATTCTTCATTTTTATTGCTATTTTTGGGCATTCTTCTCTGTTTTGATTTATTAGCCATATCGATCCTACAAATATAGACATCCCAAACATCTTTAAAATAAAACTTGTCAAAAATGTATATCCTTCAATTTCAATACCTAGCATAATTGTGGCTATTATGATTCCTATAAAACCAGCTAAGAAATATAAAATCAAAAATACACCTCCTCTAAAAACATCCTACTAAAACATTGAAAAGAACCCCTAACCAGGAGTTCCTTTCTCTATTCAATATTTTCTTAATGGGATATTTCCAATAAAGTTTTTTAGTGAAATTTTATAATGTTGTTCAATGTCACGTCCAAGGTTTTCATGTAATACCTTCATTTGTTCAATTATATAATTAAGATCGAATACATTATATAACTGTTGAGTTTCCCAAATAGTGGTGAGTCGAGCCTTATTATCAAATGGTATTACTGAAATAATGGGGTCGTCTTCCTCATACTCCATTGTGTAATATCTATACTCTGTAACTTTGTTTTTTTTCTTTATCTTTTTAATCCAGTCGTGCAAAGATGCATAAAATTCTAATAAGGCGATATTTTCTTCAAAATATACTTCGCCATTTATAACTATTTTAAACTCTCCCTCTACTCTTAGAGCTGTTGATGGATCTTTCTTCATGTTCTTTGGAATATCTTTCTCATCAGATGTGAACATATAATCAAATTCTACTTGATTGGATAAGCTGTCCATATTTTACCATCCCAACCTATAACTATTTTTATTTTTGTCTCACCTTTTGTTCCGATTTTCTTTTTCAGATTTGCAGTGATGACAAAGGATAGTTTTTTATTATTGTTTATAGTAAACGAAACATTTTTAGATTGTAAAGCTTCTTTTATCCATTTATTTACTGTGCTCTTGCTTTTGGTATCAAATTTTCTGTATCTACCTTTTGCATTACTAAGATGTTTGTTGCTAACAGAAAACTTAGAAACTTTTTTTATACCTTGTTTAATTACCTGTTTTTTAAAAGTTTTTATTATTAGCTTCTTTCCGTATTTTTTAATAGCATATTGAATACCAAACCTAGAAACAATTCCAACTATTATTGCTGGAACAATTGATGACTGAGCTTCTATGGTGCTAACTTTATACTCTTTTCCTGTTTCATCATCCACAAAGGTTGCTGTAAAATCATTTCCTTCAATCTCTTCAATTAACACGTTGAATTTGTTAGTTTCTTTTTCCCCATTTTCTAACTCTGTAATACCATCAACTGTGATTTCACCTGTCTCATGATTAATTTTCATGTCAGTTTGGACATTCATACTCTCAGCTTCAAGCTGAGTAGATACATTAACTTCATCTAGGCTTTCCTTAACTTCCATTAACATATCTTGTTCTAGCTCTATCCCCAATTCTTTTTCAACATTCACTTCATATTCTTTACTAGCATTCTCTTCTATTCTTAAAGCATCAGAATCAATTTCGCCTGATTTTGCACTTGCAAATTCAGGAACAACTCCACACAAAAACAATGTTAACACAAGAATTTTTATTAAAACCTTTTTCAATCTAATTCTCTCCCTTGTTACAAATAATCATCCCATTGCCATACTCTCTGTCATAACCTAGCTTTCCAAGATCAACTGTATTTTTCTTGAGTGTTTGATGAACATTCTCTTTAGATTTGTATTTTTTAGAATACAAACAGCCTATAGCACCTGTTGCAAACGCAGTTGCAAAGGATGTACCTTTTACCTTTGTATATCCTCCGTGTATATCAGTTGTTTTAATATTTACTCCAGGCGCAGAAAAGTCAATTTTTCCTTTTGCTGAAATTGGATCAATTTTTAGTTTTTCGTTAAGTGAGGATATCGATAAGACGCCTTCATATTTTGCAGGGTATTCAACAGTTAGACCTAATGTATTTCCAGAAGCAGCTGTAATTGTTATATTGTTATCTAAAGCAATTTTTATAACATTTCGTAATTCATCGTAGTCTTTTCCAAATCCGAAACTTATATTAATTATGTCTACCTTTTGCTCAATACACCATTTAATCCCTTTGACAACATCTTCAACTTTTCCTTTGCCATTTGTATTTAGTACCTTGACATCATAAATAATGGGATTCTGTGAAATACCTTTTATTTCTTCACCAGTTGCAGCGATTATTCCGGCAATTGCTGTACCATGACCATAATCATCTTCGATAGATTTTTTTGGTTTAATAGCATTGTACTCATAAAAAGTTAAATCTTTAAACTCTTTATGTGACTTATTAATACCGCTATCAAGGATAGCAATTTTGACATAATTCTTATGATTATTAGGTTTTTCATGACCTATAACTTTATATCCCCATAGCAGGTCTTTTTCCTTCTCTGTCTTGTATGATTTACTATTATCCTCAGAAACATCGCCAGATAGTCCCCAACATAATACAATTGCAAGAATCACTAGGCACGAAACAAATAGTAATAAGGCTTTTGACTTTTTCATTCAAGCTTCCTTCTCACATGCAGTATTTAGAATTAATACAGAATATACCTCCCTTCCCTTTTTATGAAATACAAGAATATATTAACCTATATTTATTTTGATGTAAATGTTATTTAAGGTAATATATCCTTATATATTTAAAATTTCCCATGCGTGTACTACTGTAAATATGCCAGTTCTTCTTCTTGACTCGTTTACTTAATAATTATCTATGATTTTTTTGATTAAAAATGTTTTGCCACTGCCAACTATGACCTGATAACACAATGAGTTTATTCATTACTTGTTGTAACCTCACTCCAACTCCACATGTCCAACGTTCTCCAAAATTGAAAGCGAAACAAGTAAACGTAAAAATAATGTCACTAAAATAGATTTTGAAAATGAAAAATCTAAATTAATCAGTGAAATTGCAAATGGACAAAAGTTCTTTTTTTGGAATTTGAATTATTCCAACTAAAACAGATTAAAGAATAGGCTATTTTTATTTGAATCTTGTACTTAGAAAAGAAAAGTAAGTGAAATAGTGTAATTACTTAAGTGTGGATCTGCATTTTGTTCAAAAATTTTTACTATTACTGATACTATAATTATAGAAAGGGTGTTGAATATTGCTGAAATTGTAAGTAAATTAGAAGGGTTACCATGCAAAGAAACTCTAGTCATAAACTTGACTAGAGGTTTCTTACTGGGTAATTGTGCAATTTTAATTCATTCACTTTAACGCTTCTGTTTAAAAATCATTCAGTTTATTTGAAATCCCTCTTCAAAATCGAATAAATAAACACATCATCAAACCCATTCTGACCAAGATCATACTCCCTTAATAAACCCTCTCGAACAAAATCAACATTCTCCAATAATTGAACAGAGGACGTATTTGCTGGATCAATAATCGCTTCAATCCGATTCAGATACATTTCCTGAAACCCATACCGTAACACCGCAGCAATTGCTTCGCTCATGATGCCTTTTCTCCAATGATCGTGGTGTAATTCATAGCCGATTTCCGTGCGGCAGTGCTGTTTTTCTAGGTTGAGAAAGCCGCAGCTGCCGATGATCGCAGGATCATCTTTTAGAGAAATGCCCCAGCGGATGCCTGTTTGTTCTTTGAAGATGTCGTGATACCACTTGATTTCTCCTTTTGTGTCTTCAATCGTTTCATGAGCATCAATGCCCATGTAGCGGCACACGGTTTCATTGGATAAGTAGATGTGCATATCCTCAGCGTCTTCGATTGTTGCTTGTTTTAAGATTAGTCTTTCGGTATGTATGGTTGGAAATGATTGCGGGAATATCAGTTTATGTCTATACATATTTTTCTCCTCGTGCAATTTTATTTAAATTATACCTGTACTGGTCGATTTTGTGTAATGCTTTGGTATAATATGTGAGAATGTGATTGCGGGGATAATTCACAAACAGAATTCGATTAAAAGCAAAAGAGGATAATTGAAATGGGTATTTTTCTAATTATGATCGTCATCGTGATGATCATCGTATCTTTAGCGATCTATTTGTTTAAAAAGGGAATCATCCATTCTAAAGTGTTAGTGATTGTAGGTTCTGTTTTAGGAGGAACCGCACTATTTGTTTGGGTGGCTATGTTTTTTAATTTTCACTCTGTATCTTTAACAAATGAATCGCTAGGTCATTTTAAGATTGGTGAAAAATTTGAGAGAGATCATACTTTTGTGGAGAATACTCAATTCTCCCATCCTAAACAGAGGGTCTATATGGAAAAAGAAAATCAAGATTTTGTAGTATCAGTTGATCAACATCATCGAGTTACATCTATTTACAATCAGTCAAAACAGAAAAAACTCAAAACATCTAAGGGAATCACTATTGGAGACGATTATTCATCTGTGCTACAAACATATGGAGATCAATTCAAGAAGCTCTGGTTTGTCGAAGGGTATAGCAAAGGTATACAATATCAAGATCAATCAAACGGTATCATTCTGGAGTTCTTTTTCAATGACAATAAACTAGCACTCATTGAACTTCGTAGTAAGCGGAAATAAAAAAGTAGAAAGTAAAAACAAGCATTTCAATTGAAATGCTTGTTTTTATGTTGCTTTTCCATAACATGCCTTACAATAAAAAACCCCTTCATTCCTCAGCCAAGCCTTCACCTCTGTCATCCCTCGTCTCTTTAAGATAGACCAGCTTGACGTACACTTCTTCGTTTCCTTCTATCTTTTTCTGACAGCTAGTACACGTGGGTTCTTCGAATAGAAACAAGTAAAAAACTCCTTTTTAACTCAGTTTCTTCCATCATACCAAAAATTGAAATGTTTTCTATGGGTTTTCCGGTGTCTTTCGTTGGGCACGTTCGTGTAAATAAAAAGAATACCGAATCAACATCAACGCCACAAAACTAGCTAATCCGCCAATCCAGCTTAAGTTCGTGACATTTGTATACTGTATAATCACGCCGCCCATTGACGATCCAAGCATCATGCCGATGTTCATAATCGCTGTATTAAAGCTTAGCAAGGTTTCTGATGCTTGGGGTTTAAGGGAGATCAGATAAAATTGCTTTGCTGGTGTTGTTGTCCATGTGGCGATGCCCCAAATGGCGAGTGTGATCAAGACGCTAATTGTAGAGAATTGCGTAAAGAATAAGGCGAAGAGAGCGAACATTTGGATCATGATGCTGATCGAGATGGTTCGGTTTGGTCCCCATTGATCGACGGCGAAGCCGCCAAAGCGTGAGCCAATAAAAGCAGAAATGCCTAAGACGAGCAAGGCCATGCTTGTCATTTCAAGTGAAAAGCCGGCGGTCTGTCGTAATAAAGGAGAGATATAAGCAAAGACCATCGTGTAGCCTAAGATCCAAAAGACCGTCGTGGCTAATCCGCTGATCACTCTGCGGTCTTGAAGGATGTGTAATTGCTGCTTCAATGGCAGATGAGAATGTCCCTCTATGCGTGGCAGCAATTGATAAAGAAGCAAGAAGAGACAAGCAGTACCTAGTGCAATGATGAGAAAAATATAGTGCCAATCCACGTGACCTGATAGAAATGTTCCAATCGGCACACCAAGTACGAGTGAAACAGTGAATCCAGTGATGACAGTCGCCATTGCGCTTCCCCTTTTTTCTGACGGGGCGATCTGCGCTGCATAATTCGTGGCGACGACAATATATAAACCGCCGCTCATGGCCATGATGACCCGAGAGAGCAGGAGCAGCACAAAATGATGGCTGAAAAAGGCGAGCATATTGCCTAAAATAAACACAAAAATAGCTGATAACAAAACCTTTTTTCGGTTTAGCTTCGACGTTGCCATGACTAAAAAGAGAGCGCCTACTGCATAAAAAAGAGAATAGACGGTGATGAGCTGACCGGCAGCAGGAATGGAGATGTGTAAATCAACAGCAATGATATCTAGAATGCCTGACACGACGAATTCTGACGTGCCTGTGACAAAAGAACCGACAGCTAAAAGAACAATCAATAGCTGATGAGAAGTATTTTTCATTTTGAACCCTTCCTTCATGTTGATACGTTGTCTTTAGTTTAAATTCCGTGCTAACATAAGTAAAATTGATGTTTTTCATGAAGGAGATGAGTAAATACTCATGAGCTTTGTTCGCTTTGATATTATCGCAAAAGTAGTGGAGCTTGGCAGTTTTACAGCAGCAGCTGAAGCATTAAATATGACGCAGTCAGCTGTCAGTCATGCAGTGGCAAATTTAGAGTCAGAGTGGGGTGTGTCTTTATTCATTCGTGACCGAAAAAAGGGCATTATGCTGACGGACATTGGTCAAACGCTTCTCCCGCATATTAGAGAAGTGTTAAATAGAGTGGAGAAAATCCAGCAAGAAATTGCGTTAACGAAAAATATTGAAACAGGCTTGATTCGTATCGGCACATTTGCCAGTGCCTCTGCTTGTTTATTGCCTAAACTGCTTGTGAGCTATCAGAAAAAACATCCGAAAATCGAATTTAAATTCTATGAGGGAACGTATGAAGAAATATTGGAGTGGCTGGATTCTGGCATCATTGATGTTGGATTTGTTGTAAAAGGCCATGCGGATGAAGCCTTTGATTTACTGTCGCTTATGAAAGATGAGATGGTCGTCGCCTATCACCCAAATCATCGATATGAACAGCAGCCCATTGTAGATATAACAGATTTGGCGGGTGAACCATTTATTATGCCGACTGGCATGTATCAATCACATGTAGAGGATATTTTTTCGGAGGCGCAAATGAAGCCAGCTGTTTTATTTGAAGTTCATGATTGTACGACCATTGCCCGTATGGTCGGGGAAGGACTCGGCGTCACGATTGGTCCGGAGTTGTTTTTAAAAACGCAGCAGCTTGTGCATATTCGCCAGCTGAATGTCTCTCATCATCGTGAGGTTGCGCTTGCCTGTCCGTCGCTCTCTCAAGCTTCTCCGGCAGTGAAAGAGTTTTTCCATGTAGCCGAAGCGGTTTTTGCAAAAGAGAAGGATTTGGAGAAGGGTGTATAAAGAACTAGATATGAATTTCCAAATTCGTGTAATAAGCCGAATGAAGCGGACATTTCTTTGAAAAATGTTCGCTTTTCGTATTGTGTTTTAAAAATGAAGTTGGTACAATAGACACAGAAATCAAATAGATAGAAGTCGTATAATCGCGGGGATATGGCCCGCAAGTTTCTACCAAGCTACCGTAAATGGCTTGACTACGTCAATTCACACTCGTTTGATATAAATCATGCATTGTTCTTGTTTTATGTCACAGTCTGAATTCACATATGTAGTCAAGCGTCCCAAAATTGTTGGGGCGTTTTTTATTTGACTAGTGAATGGGGCAGGCTAAAGCAAAAGGACATGAAGGGAGTCAGTTGGCTTGAAACAGTTTTTTCAGTTTGATGAATTAGGTACGAATTACCGCAGAGAAATCATCGGTGGTTTAACCACATTTTTGTCGATGGCTTACATTCTGTTTGTTAATCCGATCACACTTGCATTAGTGTCTGTGCCGGATTTTCCAGATAAATTACGAATTGATCAGGGGGCAGTCTTTACAGCAACGGCGTTAGCTTCTGCTGCAGGGTGTATCCTGATGGGATTGATCGCCAGGTATCCGATTGCGATTGCACCCGGTATGGGTCTGAATGCGTTCTTCGCCTTTTCGGTTGTGCTTGGCATGGGCATTAAATGGGAAGCAGCACTTTCAGGTGTATTTGTTTCAGGATTGATTTTCGTTGCCCTTTCTTTAACAGGTTTCCGTGAAAAAATCATCAATGCCATTCCGGCTGAGCTGAAGCTGGCAGTTGGTGCCGGTATTGGTTTGTTCATTACGTTTGTCGGTCTGCAAGGCTCTGGCATTATCGCCAATAATGATAATACGCTCGTTTCGCTTGGAAATATTCATAGTGGTCCGGTTCTGTTAACGGTATTTGGTATCGTTGTGACGGTCATTTTAATGGTACTTCGAGTGAATGCAGGTGTCTTCATTGGGATGCTTGTGACAGCTATTGCTGGGATGATCTTTGGTCTTGTGCCAGTACCATCTCAAATTGTGGGAAGTATTCCAAGCTTGTCTCCAACCTTTGGTCAAGCCTTGATTCACTTGCCAGAAATTTTCTCCATTCAAATGCTTGTCGTGATTTTAACGTTCCTATTCGTTGGGTTCTTTGATACAGCTGGTACACTTGTGGCTGTGGCAACACAGGCTGGTTTAATGAAAAATAATGAGCTGCCTCGTGCAGGAAGAGCGCTTCTGGCGGATTCTTCGTCTATTGTTGTAGGTTCTGTTCTAGGTACATCTACAACCACATCTTATGTTGAATCTAGCTCAGGTGTTGCTGCTGGTGCGCGTTCTGGTTTTGCAGCTGTCGTCACAGGGATTTTCTTCTTGCTTGCGATGTTCTTCTCACCACTTTTATCCATCGTTACATCGAATGTGACAGCACCTGCTTTGATCATTGTCGGTGCGCTGATGGTCGCTCCGCTGGCGAAGATTGCATGGGATCGTTTTGAAATTGCGGTACCAGCTTTCTTAACGATGATTATGATGCCACTGACATACAGTATTGCAACAGGGATTGCGGTTGGCTTTATTTTCTACCCGATTACGATGATCTTTAAAGGGAAAGCGAAAGAAGTACATCCAATTATGTACGGATTGTTTGTCATCTTTATTCTATATTTTGCTTTCTTAAATCATTAATTGAACATCTGAAACAGCAGCTCATGGAAGCTGCTGTTTTTTTGTTAAAAAATCAAAACATAGTTGACTTATAGGAATTATGTGTTTATGATAAAAAGACATAATTCGCTGATTGGATCACCAAAGGCGCTTTGATTTCCTTTTTTAATAGAAGGTTTCAGGGTGCCTTTTTTTCTTGCAGACATTCAAAAGGGGAGGAGATGTCTTTTGTCACGCTGGCTTCGACAGGTGATTGAACGTAAAAAGCAGGTGCTGATTCAAAAGCTCCTTTTATGGGGGCATGAAGAAAAACAGGAAGCGCTCATGCATTATACAATTCATGAGCTGGAAAATGAGGTTCTCTATTTAAAAGAGCGAAAACAAAAATAGGGGGATGAGCGATGGATGAACAAAAGCTGAATTATATTTTATCTGCCTTAAAAGGGATCGACTATGGATCAGTGGTCATCACCATTCATAATGGACATATTACACAGGTTGATACGACCAAGAAGACTCGGTTCCCCGCTCATCAGGAGAATCTCCGGGTCCAGCAAGGAAAGCGGAGTCAATATCGTTGACCATGAATTTCAACATTGATAAAAAGCTGATGGAGGCCGTCAGCTTTTTTGTTTTGTCTTATTTTCTCTCCATTTTAAAACCTCTGCTGCCTTTTATCCGTCTATTCGTATGAACGTCAAGGAATCTTGACTGAATAGAGAGACTCCGCTACTTTAAGAGGAGTCATCCGAACAGTTCATGCACTTTTAGCACTGTAAGGATTGGATAGGAGTTGATATGAGATGTTAGAGAAAGATCAAGATCAGGGGACATCTGAAAAGAAAAACGAAGAGTCATCAATAGATCAAGAAACAAGGCAATCCCGCCTCAGCCGCAGCGCTGCAAAACGAGGAAGAACCTCAAAAACAGCGGATGATGAGCGCTCAGCTATACAGCGTATACTGCAAGGTGTAGGAGGCGCGTTTAAGCGTTATGGTTCATATGGACTGGCGATGTTAAAATCACCGAGCCAGGCCATCAATCAAGCGGAAACATTGCGTATGAAGTACGCCTGGATCTCGATTGTGTTATTCAGCGTGTTTTTTGCTTTAGGCAACTATGTTCAATTAAAGGCGTCAAAGACCCGTTTATTAGGCTTTGGCATTCATTATTCTTTTGGTGACGCCTTTTTGAAGGTAGCGGTCTTTACACTCATTGTGTTGACATTGATGATGCTTACCGTCTGGCTGCTCGGAAAGTACATGCTAAAAGGCAACATATCACTGAAAGAAGTGATCATGAAGTTTGGTGCTGCGCTAGTGCCGGTGTTGGTTTTATCCATCCTTTGGCTTGTATTTGCCATGCTGAATATTCCATATGTGACCGTCATAATATCAGTAATGATGTTTGTCGGCCTCCAGTTGATTGCGGTCGTGCTCTTTCGCTCGATTCAATCGGAGCATGATGCCGTACGTGGAGATTTGATGTATGCGGGCTGGGTCTTTTTATTGGTTGAGCTTGTTATCATTGCGCTGCTCTGGGGCATAGTCGGGGAGTATTTGATTCCATCACTTGTTCCTGTTCGATTTGGATAAAACACAATGAAAACCTCCTTTTTTGAAAAAGGGGGTTTTCATGTTGAGAAGAGAAAAAAACGGGTAAACTCTTGGTAACAAACACCATCCTTGTTGTCGAAAGATATATGTGTTTTGATCGCGTAAATTTGATTGTATCAAGGTATGTTCTCTAGTAGAATATGGGGTGCTTTATTTGATTTTTTAGTGCAGGGGGTTCGAATCGTGCTTCAACAACTTTTATCCAATGCGTTCACCATGGTTTTAATCATTTTAGTGATTAATATTGTTTATGTTTCTTTTTCCACCATGCGTTTGATTTTAACGATGAAAGGCAGACGATACGCAGCTGCTTTTGCGGGTACGATCGAAATGCTCATTTATGTCATTGGGTTAAGTATCGTTTTAGATAACTTAGATCAAATACAAAATGTCATTGCGTATGCGCTAGGTTATGGGATGGGAATCATTGTCGGGATGAAAATTGAAGAGAAGCTGGCACTTGGTTATACAACTGTTAACGTGATCACAAAAGAATTGGATGTCGATCTCCCAAGACAATTGAGAGAAAAAGGATATGGTGTCACCAGCTGGGTAGCAGGCGGTCTTGAAGGAGACCGGACAGCATTGCAAATTTTAACACCGAGAAAATATGAACTGCAATTATATGAAACGATTAAGACGCTGGATTCAAAGGCATTTATCATTTCATATGAGCCCAAATCGATTCACGGCGGCTTCTGGGTGAAGGCTGTGAAGAAAAGGAGAATTAAAGAATGACCGCAAAACCAAAGAAGAAAAAATTCTATGTGGAAGACAACATGACGATTGATCAAGTGTTGTCCCAGATGGCAGCGGAAGGCTACTCGCCTGTCCGTCGAATGGAGGAACCGATTTTTCAAGAAAAGAAGGAAAATGGGTCGATTCAGATCATTCCGATTGGGAAAAAAATCGTATTTGAAGGAAAAATAGTCTAAATCCGAACATTAAAACGACGACTTCATAGATTGTTCGATAAATCCGTTGACATCATGAACATCCGTTGTTAAGATAAACATGAAATCAAAACACGAGCCTCATATAATCTTGGGAATATGGCCCATAAGTTTCTACCCAGTTACCGTAAATGACTGGACTATGCAGGATAGTGAACAAAACTGACATGGCGTTTCAAAAGCGAACAGCGCTTACCATGGCCCGGTTTGTGTTGCTTCCTAACATTGCAATACAGACCGGGCCTTTTTGTTCGGCGTTTGACAAGCTGCTTAGGTTTGGGAAGCGTGTCAAACGATACAAAATCGAATAACAGCTTAAAGGTGGGGACAAAATGAAGCCGCTTGTAGGTGTCATCATGGGAAGTACATCTGATTGGGAAACAATGAAAAATGCGTGCGACATCTTAGAGGAATTAAACATTCCGTATGAAAAACAGGTAGTATCCGCACACCGGACACCTGACTTGATGTTTGAATATGCGACTGAAGCAAGAGGTAAAGGACTAAAGGTCATCATTGCCGGTGCTGGAGGCGCAGCACATTTACCGGGGATGGTCGCAGCAAAAACGACACTGCCGGTCATTGGTGTGCCTGTACAATCAAAGGCACTAAACGGGCTGGATTCCTTATTATCCATCGTTCAAATGCCAGGCGGTGTACCAGTTGCTACAGTAGCCATTGGCAAAGCCGGTGCAACAAATGCAGGCCTTCTTGCCGCACAAATGATTTCAGCATTTGATGAAACGATCGCAGCTCGCCTTGAAGAAAGAAGAGAGCAGACAAAACAGACTGTACTAGAAAGCAGTGATCAGCTTGGCTAAGCAGACCATTTTTCCAAACGCAACCATCGGGATCATTGGCGGCGGACAGCTTGGCAGATATATGGCTGTCAGCGCAAAGCAAATGGGGTACCGGGCAGCAGTTCTAGACCCAGTCGCACAATCTCCTTGCGGACAGGTTGCCGATAAAGAAATCACGGCCGCATATAGTGACCTTGAAGCGATTCGAAAGCTGGCAGACATCAGCGATGTAGTGACTTATGAGTTTGAAAATATTGATTATGATGCACTCAATCAGCTGAAGGAAGAATCCTATTTACCACAAGGAAGCGACCTTCTCCTTTTAACTCAAAATCGTGAGACCGAGAAAAAAGGAATTGTAGACGCAGGCTGTGAAGTAGCGCCTTACCGCATCATTCATGATGAAAAAGAGCTGGAAGACGCAGTGGACGTGCTCGGTTTGCCAGCCGTGCTGAAAACATGCAGAGGCGGCTACGACGGAAAAGGACAGTACGTCATTAAAGAAAAAGGACAGCTTCAGGAAGCAGCTGCACTGCTCACACATGGAACTTGTATTTTAGAAAGCTGGGTTCCATTCCAAATGGAGCTATCAGTGATCGTCACTCGTTCTGTTCATGGAGAGATTGCAGTATTCCCAGTCGTTGAGAACATTCATAAGCATAATATTTTGTTCCAAAGCATTGTACCTGCAAGGGTAGAGAACCGCATTCAGGAGAAGGCGAAAGAACTGGCAACAACACTGGCTGAAAAGCTGGGGCTGGTTGGTACTCTTGCTGTAGAACTGTTCCTGACAAATGACGGAAAGCTGCTCGTCAATGAACTGGCACCACGCCCGCATAATTCTGGTCATTATACACTCGATTTATGTGAGACAAGTCAGTTTGAACAGCACATCCGCGCTATATGTGGTTTGCCGCTTGGCGGTACAGCCCTTTTATCAGAGGGAATGATGGTGAATTTATTAGGCGATGAAGTGGACATTCCAAAAGCGCATCCTGAGCTTCTCAAAGAAGCGAAGCTTTATCTATATGGAAAGCATGAAGTAAAAGCCGGCCGCAAAATGGGGCATATGACGTTTATGAAACAGCTCGATGATGAGTGGATGACAAACATCACAAAGATATGGACTGAAAGAGATGGAGGAAACGGGAAATGATCGAACGTTACGCACGACCAGAAATGTCAGCAATCTGGACAGAGGAAAACAAATTTAATGCATGGCTTGAAGTAGAAATTCTCGCTTGTGAAGCTTGGGCAGAGCTTGGCGTCATTCCGAAAGAAGACGTTGTGACAATGCGCAAAAATGCAAGCTTTGATATTGGACGTATTCTGGAGATTGAACAAGACACGCGCCACGACGTGGTTGCCTTTACGCGTGCTGTCTCTGAATCTCTAGGAGGGGAAAGAAAGTGGGTTCATTACGGGTTAACATCGACAGACGTAGTGGATACGGCGCTTTCATATCTATTAAAACAGGCGAACGATATCTTGCTCAAGGACATTGAGAGATTTGTTGACATACTAAAAGAAAAAGCAAAAGAGCACAAATATACCGTCATGATGGGCCGTACACACGGTGTACACGCTGAACCGACAACATTTGGCCTGAAGCTTGCTCTTTGGTACGAAGAAATGAAGCGTAACCTAGAACGTTTTAAACAAGCAAAAGCTGGCATTGAATATGGCAAGATCTCTGGAGCTGTTGGCACATATGCGAATATCGACCCGTTTGTTGAGCAATATGTATGTGAGAAGCTTGGCATCAAAGCTGCACCAATTTCAACCCAAACCTTGCAGCGTGACCGCCATGCAGATTACATGGCTACTCTTGCTTTAGTCGCAACGAGCATTGAGAAATTTGCTGTTGAAATTCGTGGTCTTCAAAAGAGTGAAACACGTGAAGTAGAAGAGTTCTTTGCCAAAGGACAAAAAGGATCATCAGCGATGCCGCATAAGCGTAACCCAATCGGTTCTGAGAATATGACGGGAATTGCCCGCGTGATCCGTGGATATATGCTGACAGCTTATGAAAATGTACCACTTTGGCATGAGCGTGATATTTCTCATTCATCTGCTGAGCGCATCATTTTACCAGATGCAACAATTGCACTGAACTATATGCTCAACCGTTTCTCAAACATCGTGAAAAACTTAACGGTTTTCCCTGAAAACATGAAACGCAACATGGACCGCACACTTGGCTTAATTTACTCACAGCGCGTTCTTCTTGCATTAATCGATACAGGCATGGCACGTGAAGAGGCATATGACACGGTTCAGCCAAAGGCAATGGAAGCGTGGGAGAAGCAAGTGCCGTTCCGTTCATTAGTAGAAGCAGAAGAAAAAATCACGTCACGCTTAACACCGGAACAAATCGCTGACTGCTTCGATTACAACTATCATTTGAAAAATGTCGATATGATTTTCGAACGTCTAGGTCTTGCGTAAGAAATGGACCGCCTGCTTGCCAGGCGCCCAATCCTGAAAATTGCCAACATTCAAATTAGGAGGCCAACCTGAATGACTGTGAAACAAGAACTTCTCTACGAAGGCAAAGCGAAAAGAATCTATCAGACCGATGACGAGCATATTTTATATGTCGAATATAAAGACTCAGCTACAGCATTTAACGGCGAAAAGAAAGCAGAAATCGAAGGCAAAGGCAGACTGAACAACGAAATTTCGAGCTTAATCTTTCAAATGCTGCATGAGAAAGGAATCAACAATCACTTTGTGAAACGCCTTTCTGAAACAGAGCAGCTCATTCAAAAGGTACAGATTGTTCCGCTTGAAGTGGTTGTACGAAATGTGGTGGCAGGCAGTATGTCAAAACGCCTTGGCATTCCAGAGGGAACGAAACTGGACACACCTTTGATTGAGTTTTACTACAAAGATGATGCGCTCGGCGATCCGCTCATTACAGAAGATCATATTCGCATTTTACATGCAGCGACACCTGAGCAGGTCGAGGAAATGAAACAGATCACAAGACAAGTGAATGAAGAGTTAAAGCAAATCTTCTCAGACTGCCATGTGAATTTAATTGATTTCAAGCTTGAATTCGGAATAGATCACGAGAATCGTATTTTGCTAGCTGATGAGATTTCACCTGATACGTGCAGGCTTTGGGACAAAGATACAAACGAAAAGCTTGATAAAGACGTGTTCAGACGAAACCTGGGCGGCTTAACGAATGCATACGAAGAGATTTTCAAAAGACTTGGAGGCCATAAACATGTATAAAGTGAAAATTTTTGTCAGCTTAAAAGAGAGCGTTCTTGATCCACAAGGAAGTGCCGTGCAGCACGCTTTGCACAGCATGTCTTATCAGGAAGTAAAGGATGTCCGTATCGGAAAATACATGGAGCTTGTCATTGAAAAATCAGATCGTGATTTAGACACAGTCGTCAAAGAAATGTGCGAAAAATTACTTGCCAACACGGTGATTGAAGATTACCGCTATGAGGTGGAGGAGGTTGTCGCACAGTGAAGTTTGCAGTGATCGTCTTGCCTGGCTCTAACTGTGATATCGACATGTACCATGCGATTCAAGATGAGTTAGGTGAACAAGTTGAATATGTATGGCACGACGAAACGAGTCTTGACGGATTTGACGGTGTACTCGTACCAGGCGGTTTCTCTTATGGGGATTACTTAAGATGTGGTGCGATCGCCCGCTTCTCAAACATCATGCCGGCGGTGAAAAAAGCAGCTGAGGAAGGAAAACCTGTTCTTGGTGTTTGTAACGGGTTCCAAATTCTTCAGGAGCTTGGCATTCTTCCGGGTGCGATGAGACGAAATAAAGACTTGAAATTTATCTGTCGTCCAGTTGAACTCATTGTAGAAAACAACGAAACGCAATTTACAAGCGGTTATCAAAAAGGCGAATCCATTACGATTCCTGTAGCGCACGGTGAAGGCAACTTCTACTGTGATGAAGACACTTTAGCGAAGCTCATTGAACGCGGCCAAATCGCTTTCACTTACGGAGACGATATTAACGGCAGTGTGAATCGTATTGCAGGTGTAACGAATGAAGAGGGCAATGTACTCGGCATGATGCCGCACCCTGAGCGCGCTGTTGATTCATTACTAGGCAGCGCAGACGGACTTAAATTGTTTCAATCTATCGTGAAAAATTGGAGGGACACTCATGTCACTACTGCTTGAACCAAGTCACAAGCAAATTAAAGAAGAGAAATTGTATCAGCAAATGGGATTGAGTGATGAAGAATTCGCTTTAATCGAATCCATTATTGGCAGGCTGCCAAACTACACAGAAACGGGCATTTTTTCTGTCATGTGGTCAGAGCATTGCAGTTATAAAAACTCAAAGCCTGTTTTAAGCAAATTCCCGACAAAAGGAGAGCACGTCCTTCAAGGTCCTGGGGAAGGCGCTGGAATCGTTGATATTGGAGACAACCAAGCGGTTGTATTTAAAATCGAATCACATAACCATCCATCTGCGATTGAACCGTATCAAGGAGCGGCGACAGGTGTCGGCGGAATTATCCGTGATGTATTCTCCATGGGTGCGCGTCCAATTGCTGTATTAAACTCTCTTCGTTTTGGTGAACTGACTTCACCGCGCGTGAAGTACTTGTTTGAAGAAGTAGTGGCAGGGATCGCAGGCTATGGAAACTGTATCGGAATTCCAACAGTCGGCGGAGAGGTTCATTTCGATCAAAGCTATGAAGGCAACCCGCTCGTAAATGCAATGTGTGTTGGATTAATCAACCATGAAGACATCAAAAAAGGGCAGGCCAAAGGTGTCGGCAACACGGTCATGTACGTTGGTGCTAAAACGGGACGTGACGGTATCCACGGTGCAACATTTGCATCTGAAGAATTTTCTGATGAATCAGAAGAAAAACGTTCAGCGGTTCAAGTCGGCGATCCGTTCATGGAAAAACTGCTGCTTGAAGCGTGCCTTGAAGTCATCAAAAACGATGCACTCGTTGGAATTCAGGATATGGGAGCGGCTGGCTTAACAAGCTCAAGTGCGGAAATGGCGAGTAAAGCAGGTTCTGGTATCGAGATGAATCTAGATCTCATCCCGCAGCGTGAAACTGGCATGTCAGCATACGAAATGATGCTGTCTGAATCTCAAGAGAGAATGCTTCTGGTCATTGAAAAAGGCCGTGAACAAGAAATCATTGATATTTTTGAAAAATACGATCTTGAAGCGGTATCAGTCGGTCATGTGACAGACGATAAAATGCTTCGTTTACTTCATCAAGGTGAAGTGGTATGTGAGCTTCCTGTTGATGCACTTGCAGAAGAAGCGCCGGTTTATCACAAACCGTCAAGTGAGCCTGCATACTATCGTGAGTTTTTAGAAACAAAAGTTGAAACACCTGCTATCACAGATGCAGCCGACACGTTAAAGCAGCTCCTTCAGCAGCCGACAATTGCAAGTAAAGAATGGGTTTATGATCAATATGACTACATGGTTCGGACAAATACAGTCGTTGCACCAGGCTCTGATGCGGGCGTTTTAAGAATCCGTGGAACGAAAAAAGCCCTTGCGATGACAACCGATTGTAACGCACGTTATCTCTACCTTGATCCAGAGGTCGGCGGGAAAATCGCAGTTGCAGAAGCAGCACGTAACATTGTGTGCTCAGGCGCTCGTCCGCTTGCAGTAACAGATAACTTGAACTTCGGTAATCCAGAAAAACCAGAAATTTTCTGGCAAATTGAAAAATCTGCTGACGGTATTAGCGAAGCGTGCCGCAAGCTAAGCACACCAGTTATCGGTGGTAACGTCTCTTTATATAACGAATCAAATGGTACAGCCATTTACCCAACACCAGTCATTGGGATGGTTGGTTTGGTTGAAGATACAGCTCATATTACGACGCAGTCATTCCAGCAGGCTGGCGATGTGATTTTCGTCATTGGTGAGACGAAGGAAGAATTTGCAGGCAGTGAGCTTCAAAAGATGACAGAAGGCCGTATTTACGGAAAAGCACCAGAAATTGATTTGGATGTAGAGCTCACTCGTCAGGAAGCCCTTCTTGCTGCGATTCAAAACGGACTTGTTCAATCAGCTCACGATGTGTCTGAAGGCGGTCTTGGTGTTGCACTTGCTGAAAGTACATTTGGAACAGACGGTCTTGGCGCTCATATCCAAATTGATTTAAACAGTGAAGCTTCATTATTCAGTGAAACACAGTCACGTTTTGTCGTCACAGTGAAACCAGAGCACCGCGAAGCATTTGCTGCGGCTGTCAAAGATGCGAAAGAAGTTGGAACGGTCACAAATGATGGGGTATTCACTGTCAAAAATCAAGAAGGACAACAATGGATTCATGCAGCGGTCAACGAGCTTGAACGCGCATGGAAAGGAGCGATCCCATGCTTGCTGAAATCAGAGGCTTAAACGAAGAGTGTGGCGTCTTTGGGGTTTGGGGACACGAAGAAGCCCCGCAAATCACATATTACGGATTGCATAGTCTTCAGCACCGAGGACAAGAGGGTGCGGGAATCATTGCAACAGATGGTGAAAACCTGACGTCACATAAAGGCCTTGGACTGATTACGGAAGTCTTTCAAAACGGTGAGCTAAAGGATTTGAAAGGAAAAGGTGCGATCGGACACGTTCGGTATGCGACAGCAGGCGGAGGCGGCTTTGAAAATGTGCAGCCCCTCTTCTTCCGCTCGCAAAACAACGGCAGTCTTGCCCTTGCTCATAATGGGAACTTAGTGAATGCAACGCAATTAAAGCAGCAGCTAGAGAACCAGGGGAGTATATTTCAGACATCTTCTGACACTGAAGTGCTCGCTCATTTAATTAAGCGCAGCGGCTATGTTGAATTGAAAGAGCAGATCAAAAATGCTCTGTCCATGCTTAAAGGCGCATATGCTTTCTTAATTATGACGGAAACAGAAATGATTGTGGCTCTTGATCCGAACGGCTTACGTCCGCTTTCACTTGGTATGCTTGGGGACGCGTATGTTGTTGCTTCCGAAACATGTGCATTTGATGTTGTCGGTGCCACGTATTTACGAGATGTGGAGCCAGGAGAAATGCTGATCATTAATGATGAAGGCCTCAAATCTGAACGCTTCTCCATGAACATTAACCGCAGCATGTGCAGCATGGAATACATTTATTTCTCAAGACCTGACAGCAATATCAATGGCATCAACGTGCATAGTGCGAGAAAGAACCTTGGCAAAAAGCTTGCCGAGGAAGCGCATGTCGAAGCAGATGTTGTGACAGGTGTACCAGATTCGAGTATTTCTGCAGCAATTGGATATGCCGAAGCAACAGGTATTCCATATGAGCTCGGTTTAATTAAAAACCGTTATGTCGGACGGACCTTTATCCAGCCGTCTCAAGCATTGCGTGAGCAGGGCGTGCGCATGAAGCTGTCAGCTGTGCGCGGGGTCGTCGAAGGAAAACGTGTCGTGATGGTCGATGATTCCATCGTACGCGGAACTACGAGCCGCCGCATTGTGACGATGCTAAGAGAAGCGGGTGCGACGGAAGTCCATGTCCGCATTAGTTCACCGCCTATCGCACATCCATGTTTTTATGGAATTGATACGTCCACACATGAAGAGCTGATTGCTTCTTCTCATTCAGTGGAAGAAATTAGACAGGAAATCGGTGCAGACTCCATTGCATTTTTATCTGTAGACGGTTTAATGGACGGGATTGGCAGGAAGTATGATGATCCGCAGCGCGGTCAATGTTTAGCATGCTTTACTGGGAAATATCCGACTGAAATTTATGAAGATACTGTTCTTCCGCATGTGAAGGAAACAGCACTGACGAAATAATCGAATAAAGGAGCAGCAGTCAAGATGATTTGATATGCTGCTCTTTCATTCTGCTGAAAATAAATGGAAGAGAAGCAGCTAAAAGGAGTGAATGGGATGTCAGAAGCATATAAAAACGCCGGTGTCGACATCGAAGCAGGATACGAAGCCGTCAAACGAATGAAAACACACGTGGAACGTACAAAAAGAGCAGGCGTCATGGGTGCTCTAGGCGGATTTGGCGGTATGTTTGATTTATCTGAGCTGCCATACAAAAAGCCCGTTCTTGTCTCAGGAACAGATGGTGTCGGAACAAAATTAAAGCTTGCCTTTTTAATGGATCAACACGATACGATCGGTGTTGATGCCGTGGCAATGTGTGTGAACGATGTGCTGGCACAAGGGGCAGAGCCGCTCTTTTTCTTAGATTACCTAGCAGTTGGTAAAGCAGATCCGATGAAAATTGAATCAATCGTCAAAGGTGTGGCTGACGGCTGTGAGCAGTCTGGTTCAGCGCTTGTCGGCGGAGAAACAGCAGAAATGCCGGGTCTTTACACAGAAGATGAATATGATATTGCTGGTTTTTCAGTAGGCGTCGTTGAAAAGGATGAAATCGTGACAGGAGAGAGCATCAAAGAGGGGCACTTGCTTATTGGACTCAGCTCAAGCGGAATTCATAGCAATGGGTACTCTCTCGTTCGTAAAGTATTGCTGGAAGACGCTGGTCTGGATCTGCATCAAACGTATGAACCTTTTACAAGACCGCTTGGAGAAGAGCTTCTTGAACCGACCAAAATTTATGTGAAGCCTGTTCTCAAACAAGTGAAAGCCGGCAAGATTGACGGCATGGCACATGTGACAGGCGGCGGCTTTATTGAAAATTTACCGCGTATGCTGCCTGAAGGGCTTGGCGTTGAGATTGATAACGGCTCATGGCCAGTACCGCCAATTTTCTCCTTTATTCAAGAAAAAGGACAGTTAAAGGCAGAAGAAATGTTCAATGTGTTTAATATGGGCATTGGTTTTGTCTTAGCGGTAAAAGAAGATGACCTTGTCGAAGTGATCAGAGGACTTGAAGAAGACGGAGAGAAAGCATTTCTCATCGGCCGTGTTCAAAAAGGAGAAGGTGTCACATTCGGCGGTGGAAGCCTCTCATGAAGAAATTTGCGATCTTCGCCTCTGGAAGCGGGACGAATTTTCAAGCCATTATGGATACATTAAAAAAAGAACAGTGGCAGGCAGAGGCCGCCATTGTGATTTGTGATAAACCGGGTGCAAAGGTGCTGGAGCGTGCTGAGAAAGAGGGCATTCCCTCCTTTGCCTTTACCCCGAAGGCTTTTCCGAATAAAGCCGCTTTTGAACAAACGATCATTGAACAGCTTAGGCTGCATGAAGTGGAATGGATTTTCCTTGCTGGGTATATGAGACTGATTGGTCCGACATTACTTGAAGCATTCAGAGGGAAAATTGTCAATATCCACCCGTCCTTGCTGCCAGCCTTCCCAGGGCTGGATGCCATTGGACAAGCCTATCAAGCAGGCGTCAAAGTGGCAGGGATCACCGTCCATTTTGTCGACGAAGGTATGGATACCGGCCCGATTATTGACCAAGCCGCGATTTATATCGAACAAGGGGAAGAGCTTGAATCGATTGAAAAAAGAATGCATGAACTAGAACACACACTATATCCAAAAGTGATCAAATCACTTTTAGAATTATCTTAATGAGGTGACGAAGGCATGACGATCAAACGCGCATTAATCAGTGTTTCCGATAAAACGAATCTTGTACCTTTTGTGAAAGAATTAACAGAACTTGGCGTTGAAGTGATTTCAACTGGAGGTACACATAAGCTTCTTCAAGAGAACGGCATTGATGTCCTTGGAATTTCAGAAGTCACTGGATTCCCTGAAATCATGGACGGACGACTCAAAACACTTCACCCGAACATTCATGGCGGGCTTTTAGCAGTGAGAGAAAACGATGAGCATATGGCACAGATTGAGAAGCATGGCATTCAGCCGATTGATCTTGTTGTCGTGAATCTCTATCCATTCAAAGAGACAATCTCAAAAGACGATGTGACGTATGAAGAAGCGATTGAAAACATTGATATTGGCGGACCGGGAATGCTTCGTGCAGCATCAAAAAACCATCAAGACGTCACAGTGATTGTCGATCCTCGTGACTATGATACAGTCATCCAGCAAATCAAAGAAGGCGGCGTGTCACTCGAGAAAAAACGTGAGCTCGCTGCAAAGGTATTCCGTCATACGGCTGCATACGATGCTCTGATTGCGGATTACTTAACAAACTTTGTGGGCGAAACAGAGCCAGAACAGTTCACTGTCACGTTTGAGAAAAAACAATCCCTTCGTTATGGAGAAAACCCGCACCAAGCGGCGACTTTCTATGAAAATGCTCTTCCTGCCAAAGGTTCTTTGGCTACTGCAAAGCAATTACATGGAAAAGAACTTTCCTATAACAATATTAAAGATGCAGATGCAGCACTCCAAATCGTACGTGAATTCACGGAGCCGGCAGCTGTCGCTGTGAAGCATATGAACCCGTGCGGCGTTGGTACAGGAGAAACGATTGCAGAAGCATTTGACAGAGCATTCAAAGCAGATGAGACGTCTATTTTTGGCGGCATTGTGGCACTTAACCGTGAAGTAGACAAACAAACGGCTGAGGTGCTGCATACGATTTTCTTAGAAATTGTCATCGCCCCATCGTTCAGCCAAGAAGCGCTTGACGTGTTAACGGCGAAAAAGAATCTTCGTCTATTAACATTAGATGTAGAAGCGGATCTCGGGAAAAAGGAAAAGCAGCTGACAAGTGTCCATGGCGGACTGCTTGTTCAGGATATTGACACGTACGGCTTAGAGGAAGCAACGATTTCTATTCCAACGAAAAGAGAACCAACAGAAGACGAATGGAAAGACTTAAAACTTGCTTGGAAAGTAGTCAAGCATGTGAAATCAAATGCTATTGTCCTTGCGAAAGATCAAATGACAGCAGGAATCGGTGCTGGTCAAATGAACCGCGTGGGCTCAGCTAACATTGCAATTGAGCAAGCTGGTGAAAAGGCAAAAGGAAGCGCACTAGGCTCTGATGCATTCTTCCCAATGGGCGATACAGTGGAAGCTGCTGCAAAGGCAGGCGTCACAGCGATCATTCAGCCAGGCGGATCTATTCGTGATGAAGAATCGATTCAAAAAGCAGATGAATACGGCATCGCCATGGTCTTCACTGGCGTTAGACATTTCAAACATTAAGGGGATGACAGTGTGAACGTATTAATTATCGGCAGAGGCGGAAGAGAGCATACCATCGCATGGAAAGTGAATCAAAGTGAACTTGTCAGCCAAGTATTTGTCGCACCCGGCAATGATGGAATGACAGATGCTGCGAAGCTTGTACCAATCGACGAAGGCGATCATGAGTCATTAATTCGTTTTGCAAAAGAAAACGAAATCGGCTTAACCATTGTCGGTCCAGAAGTCCCTTTAATCGCAGGTGTCGTTGATGCATTTGAAGAAGCAGGTCTAAAAGTATTTGGACCGAATGCAAAAGCTGCGGTCATTGAAGGCTCAAAGGAATTTGCAAAAGACTTAATGAAGAACTACGATATCCCAACAGCCGCTTACGCTGCCTTTACATCGTTTGAAGAAGCAAAGGCATATGTGGAAGAAAAGGGTGCGCCGATTGTCATTAAAGCAGACGGGCTTGCCGCAGGAAAAGGCGTCACAGTGGCCATGACGCTTGAAGAGGCCGTCGATTGTCTGCATGATTTCTTAGAGGATGAAAAGTTTGGCGATGCAAGTGCATCTGTTGTCATCGAAGAATTTTTAACAGGCGAAGAATTTTCACTCATGGCCTTTGTCAACGGAGAAAAGGTGTACCCGATGGTGATTGCGCAGGATCACAAACGGGCCTTTGAAGATGACAAAGGGCCGAACACTGGCGGAATGGGCGCTTATTCACCAGTTCCGCAAATTTCAGATGAAGTGGTTCAGAAAGCCGTGGAAGATGTTGTCAAACCGGCAGCTCGCGCGATGGTGCAGGAAGGGCGTCCATTTACAGGCATTTTATATGCAGGTTTAATGCTGACACCAGAAGGCTCCAAGGTGATTGAATTCAATGCACGCTTTGGCGACCCTGAGACGCAGGTGGTTCTCCCTCGACTTGAATCAGATCTAGTCCAAGTATTCCTCGATATTCTTGATGGAAAAGATGTGGACTTACAGTGGAAAGACACTGCGGCTGTCAGTGTGGTTCTTGCATCAGAAGGATACCCAGAAGACTATGCAAAAGGCACACCGATCGGTGCCTTGCAAACGACTGTCTCTGATGTCGTGACCTTCCATGCAGGAACAAAAAAAGAAAACGATCAATTCGTCACAAATGGCGGACGTGTAGCGAATGTGACCGCATTTGACGACACATTTGAAGCGGCAAGATCAAGAGTGTATGAAGCGGTTGAAGAAATCATACAGCCAGGTCTATTTTATCGCCGTGACATCGGTGCCCGTGCACTGAAGGCTGCGGGGAAAAACGTTTAATCAAAACACCTTTCTATCTGATGAGATGGAAAGGTGTTTTTTGTTCATGAGAAGGGATGATGCTCGAATATGAAGAAGTAGTATGGGATGACGAGTTTATGAGGAGGCAGCATGGTCATTCAAGGAATTATTCTATTTGCAATCGTGTTACTTATTTTATTTATACTGTTCTCAAATCTCATCATGTATGAAGCGAGAAAGCAAAACAAAGCCAAAAAAGGCTCAGCCATTCGGTATATGATCATGTCGATTTTTTCTGGTATCGTCATTGTTTCATTTTCCATTTGGATTTTTTTTATTAGCTGATTTATAAGAGAGGATGAGTATATGGTGCAATTGAAGGAACTTGCGAACGAGCGTTTTTCTGCCTCGATCTGTATTGATTCATTTAATGAGCGAATCCGTTTGGATGACTACAGCGGCAAGGTGCGGGATGTGATTCAGTCGGTTCTTAAGGAAGCGGCAGACTGCAAGGCTTCTAAGGTCATTGTGAAAGTCAGGCGTGAGCATATGTCTCTTTTTTTAGAAAAAGGCTTTCGGCTTGAAGGCGTGTTTTCTCATTATTTTCTTGGAAGTGATGCGTACGGCATGTCGCTCTTTCTGACGGAGGATCGGATGAACAGCCCGTATTGGCTGAAGGAAGATGAAATTGTTGCGTCTATTCAGGAAAAGCCTCTCAAAAAAGACCAAGGCACGTGGCAGGATGAGTTTGTGATGAGGAAAGCAGATACGCAGGATATTCACAAGCTGGCAAAGCTCTATGATACCGTTTTTGAAACGTATCCTACGCCAATGAATGAGCCAGATTACATCCAAAAGGTGATGGAGGAAGGGACCGTCTTTTATGCCGTTGAACATGACGGTCACATTGTGAGTGCAGCATCCGCTGAAATCAATGCGCCGTATGGTCATGCGGAATTAACAGATTGTGCGACCCTTCCATCATACAGAAAACTAGGATTCATGCATCATTTGATTCTAGCACTCGAAAAAGAACTTCAATCCATGCACATCTATGTCTTTTATTCTCTCGCACGTGCACTGTCCTATGGAATGAACCAAGTGTTTTATCAGCTCGGCTATACGTATACCGGGCGTTTCCAAAACAACTGTTATATTTTTGACAAAATTGAAGATATGAATCTATGGGTGAAAACGCCGAATGAATCATGAAATGGTTCTCATCTGATCAAGCAGACCAGATAGGCGGTACGCCATGATACTGAGCTGTAGCTTCATTCGATCATCCGTGGATTTGAGGCTGCAGCCTGTTCTCGTTTCAATTTGTTTCAGCCGGTAGCTTAATGTATGCCTGTGAATAAACAATTCTCCCGCAGATTTTTGAATATTTTCATTGTGTGCCAAATACACTTCGAGTGTATGGATCAGGTCAGCGCCCTGTTTTTTCGTATAAAGCAAGGGACTTAACAGCTCCACGTAAAAGTCATGCAAATTCATACCCGCTTCATTCATTTCAAGCAGCATCCCGTATAAGCCGAGCTTCTGATAATGAATGATGCATTCGTCTGTCTTTAAAAGCGGAAGAAGCCTTGCTGCATACTGCGCTTCCTTCGCGCTTTTTGAAAAGAGACCGATCTGGTCATAGGCTCTCCCAATGCCAATCACAATCGGATGGACGGGAAAAAAATAAGACCAAGTGCTCCGGCACTCTTCTGCTGCGCGATACCACTCCGCTTCTTGAAACGCTTTTTTTCCTGCTGGTGTAAGAACAAAAATGGAATCGAGCCTTGTCTTAAGTAAAAAAGGAATATGTCTGCGCTCAAATATCGATGTGAGTAATTGAGATAGGCGCTGCATCATTTGGTGATCGAGCTGTGTGTGCTGATGCTGAAATTGAAAGTAGATGACCACCTGCTCATCGCTCATATCGTATTGCAGCTTTGTTGCCTGTTCGACCACATAGCTTTCTTCTGTGTATTGCTGCTGCAAAATATCATCTAACAAATGACCTTGCATTTGGTTTTCTGTATCTTGAATGGCTTTTTGCTTCAGCCATTCAATCGCATACACCGCCCCGGCATGCTCGATGGCAATCGCGTCGAGATGATGCCACGCATCCTTTTTCTTTAAAGATACAATAAATCCGAAAATATCGCCCATCGCAATCACCGGACATGCAGCGAGGACAAACGCACCGCACGTGTCATAAACGAGCCTTCCTTTCTCCTCAGCCTGCTTGAGAAGAGGCGTCGTTTCGATTGGTTCATGATCTGTCATAAAGCCAAAAGCAGGAGAGTACGTCACTTCATCTTTGATGAGATGAGCTGCTGTTTGATGTAAAAAAACATCAAGCACAACGATGTTCGCCGAAGTGAGGTGTGCCAGCTCATCTGTAATTTGGGTGACATTTTTATTGCTGACATTTAAATGGGTTAGTCTTTGGTGAATGGCTGAAGAATATTTAAGCTGATGGAGCTGGCTGCTGACGATTTGCTCTAGGACGGCTTTTGTAATGTCTGAGAAGTTGACATGTGAAGGAATCTCGATGAGTGGAATGCCGCTGTTTTTGGCAGCTTCGATCAGTGATGCCGGAATTTCCGTTAAGTATACGCCTTTATAAATCGCAATGGCCGATAGACGTTGAGATTGAATCAGCTCCTCAAGCCGGGTGCGCCTTTCCTGATTGTCTGCAAGTCCAAAGCCGGTTGTGACGAGCAGTTCCCCTTCTGAAAGCCTTGAAGTATCTTCGATAATTTCCACGATGGTCACCCACTGAATGAGGCGGTCCAGTCCATTTTCCCCAGCAAGCAGCTTTGTTTCCTTCATGATATCGAGCGAGAGTGCATCTTTGACGAGAATCGCCATAGACTCATGACCTCCTTTTGAACACTCTTATACACGATGTATAAAAAATGCGTGTGAAATTCGGGCATGTGGCGAATGGAGGATGACTGCCCTCTTGATTAAGCTAATCTTATAACAAGTATACAAAATTTTCTTGCGATTCATGAAAAAAGAAAGATGCAGCTGCTGACGAGAGAGGGAGGAATGACAAAGTGGAGACCCGGGATTACTTAATCAAACCGATGTTGAATCAGCATTATCCTGTGGCTGTGAAAGGAGAGGGGATTTATTTATATGATCGGGACGGGAAAAAATATTTAGACGGCTCATCGGGTGCTGTCACGGCAAGTATTGGACATGGCATACGAGACATCATTGATGCCATGACAGAGCAAGCGGAAAAGGTGAGCTTTACGTACAGATCACAATTCACAAATGAACCAGCAGAAGAACTTGCCTATGAATTGAGTACGCTCTGCCCAGGGAACCTGAACTGGTCTTTTTTTGTCGGAAGCGGATCAGAGGCAACAGAGACCGCCATGAAAATTGCCATTCAGCATTGGCAGGAGCAGGGGAAGGCTGAGAAGAATCACATCATCTCAAGATGGATGAGTTATCACGGCATCACACTCGGTGCGCTGTCGATGTCAGGTCATATTGCAAGGAGAGAGCGCTTTGAACCACTGCTCGAAAAACACCCGGTGCTGTCTCCGCCATACAGCTACCGTTCGTGGCTGCCAAAGGAAGAAAGCAAGCAGGTCGAATGGTATGTACAGGAATTTAAAACCGTCATTCAGCGTATAGGAAAAGAGAGGATTGCGGCTTTTATTGCAGAGCCGATTGTTGGAGCAGCGGGCGCGGCGCTTGTTCCGCCAGACGGATATTTTGCGGCGATGAAGCGAGTTTGTGAGGAAAACGATATTTTAATGATTGCAGATGAAGTCATGACAGGCTTTGGACGAACTGGGAAAATGTTTGCCATGGAACATTGGGGCGTCGTACCAGATATTATGGTACTCGGAAAAGGCATGAGCGCCGGCTATGCACCGATTGCTGCAGCTGTCTCAGCAGATCATGTGATTGCACCGATTCTCAGCGGTTCGGGCTCTGTGATGGCAGGCCACACTTATAGTGGCAACCCGCTTTCAGCAGCCGTCTCACTGGCTGTCATTCGATACATGAAAAAACACCAGCTTTCAGAACGGGCTGATTTGTCTGGCCGATATTTAATGAATGCTTTAAAGGATTTGCAATCAAAACATTCCATCATAGGAGATGTGAGAGGAAAGGGCCTGCTCATTGGCATTGAGTTTGTCGCAGACCGATTATCGAAAACACCATTTCCTGCCCATGCTCAAATGACGCATTTAGTTGTGGAGACGGCCAAGCAGAATGGTTTGCTTGTTTACCCAGCAAGCGCTGGAGAGGATGGTGTAGGAGGTGCAGCGGTCATGATCGCACCGCCGCTTTCCATTACGCAGCAGGAGATGGATGAACTGATTCATTTATTCGGGCAGACAATGACGCAGGTCGAGCAAGAAGTCATCAATCGAGGGTTTTTCCCATCTGCCATGTAGGGAGGAAAGATGATGAACAAAACAGCGAACTTAGATCAAGTCATCACGCATTTTAGAGACGGAATGACCATTATGTTTGGCGGGTTTGGCGGTGTAGGGTCCCCGCCATCATTGATCGATGCCATCCTAGAAGCCAATATTAAAGACCTGACATTGATCGGAAACGATGCAGGCTTCCCGCAAATCGGTGTTGGCAGGCTGATCACAGAAGGAAGAGTGAAGAAAATCATTGCCTCTCATATTGGCTCAAATCCAATTGCCGGGCAGAAAATGCAGGCAGGTACACTAGACGTTCTTTTTTACCCGCAGGGCATCCTAGCAGAAAAGATCAGGGCAGGCGGGATGGGTTTAGCGGGCATTGTGACAGATGTCGGCATGGATAGTCTCAATCTTGATGAGAAACAATTGGTTCAGCTGGATGGAAAGAAGTATATTCTTGAGCCTGCACTGACTGCGGATATCGCGATTGTGAATGCCCTCAAAGCAGATGAAGCAGGCAACCTGATTTTTGATAAAAGTGCACGGAATACAAACCCGATTGTGGCGATGGCAGGAGACTGGACCATTGCGGAAGTAGAAGAGATTGTGCCTGTGGGCGGGCTTCATCCAGAGGAAATCGTCACACCAGGCGTATTTGTGAACCAGATCGTGCAATCAAAAGGAGTGAACTGGACATGGGCATGGGAGACATCGATTTAAGACACCGCATAGCCAAACGCGCGGCACAGGAAATTGAAGATGGCATGATTGTGAATCTTGGGATCGGAATCCCAACCCTTGCGGCTGATTACATTCCAGCGCATTACAACGTTTGGCTGCATGCAGAAAACGGCATTATGGGGGCAGGCGCTTCACCAGCACAAGGGGAAGAAGATCCGAATTTGTGCAATGCCGGGGGTTTTCCCATTACGTTAACAAAAGGCGGATCATATATGGACAGCACAACCGCTTTTGGCATCATTCGCAAAGGGATGCTGGATATGACCATTTTAGGTGCACTTGAAGTCAGCAGTCATGGGGATCTTGCCAATTGGATTGTGCCAGGGAAACGAGTGCCGGGTATGGGTGGAGCCATTGAACTTGCGCAAAAAGCGAAAAAGGTGGTGGTTGTGATGAGCCACCTTGATAAACATGGACAATCTAAGATAAAAGCAGCCTGCACGCTGCCCTTAACTGCTAAGTCTTGTGTAGATCTGATTATTACGGATATGGCAGTCATTGAGGTCAAATCACAGCTGCTCATTTTGCGTGAAGTCATGCCGCCTTTTCAGCCGGAAGATGTCATGAGGGCGACAGAGGCGCCGCTCATTTTAGCGCCTGATGTCAAATCTGTTGTGTAGAAAGGATGACCGACTTGCAGCCAACCACACGTATCAGAAACTGGATGAAAGAGCATAAGGAGGAAGCCGTGACGCTTCTTCAGCAAATGGTGCAATGTGACAGCACACAAGGAAATGAGCAAGAAGTACAGCAAATCGTAGCAAATAAACTTTCTGCCATTGGCTTTGATGTTGACGTATGGGACATTGGCGGAGATGCCTTGCTGAACCACCCGTATTTTTATTCCCCGAGGCGTTCCTTTAAAGGAAGTCCCAATGTCGCCGGACGATTGAAAGGAAAAGGGGGCGGCAAATCTATTTTATTAAATGGGCATGTCGATGTTGTCCCGGCAGGTGATCACAAACAATGGACATATCCGCCCTACAGCGGGCATATCATAAACGGGAGACTTTATGGACGCGGGGCAACAGATATGAAAGGTGGAAACGTTTCTTTACTCTTTGCACTTGAAGCACTGCATGCGCTTCAAATTCCGCTGAAGGGAGATGTCGTGTTTCATAGTGTTGTCGAAGAAGAGAGCGGCGGCGCAGGCACCCTTGCAGCCATACTGAGAGGATATACAGCAGATGCAGCCATCATTCCAGAGCCAAGTCATATGAAAATCTTTCCGATTCAGCAAGGATCTAAATGGTTCAGACTGTATATTAAAGGAAGGGCTGCTCATGGCGGAACAAGATATCACGGCGTTTCTGCTATTGAAAAGAGCACGATGGTCCTTTCACATATAGCAGCACTTGAAGAAGAAAGAAATCAGCGAATCACTGAGCCGCTGTTTCAGCATATCCCAATCCCGATCCCAATCAATATCGGGAAAATTCAAGGCGGTGATTGGCCATCCTCCGTAGCAGACCTTGTCACGATGGAAGGCAGGCTCGGGGTGATGCCGGGTGAAACGGTAGAACAGGCAGAGAAGGAATTAGAAAATTGGATGGCAGGACTCGGAGAAAAAGATGAATGGTTTCAAGAGCATCCTGTTGAGGTCGAATGGTTTGGTGCAAGATGGCTTCCGGGTTCAATCGATACGGATCATCCGCTTTTAGGTTTATTGAAGGAACAATATGAAGCGGTCATGAAGCAGCCGCCGAAAATCGAAGCCGCCCCTTGGGGAACGGATGGCGGATTACTGTCACAGGCGGCGGGTATTCCGATCATCGTGTTTGGACCTGGAACAACGGAGCTTGCCCATTTTCCGAATGAATCTATCGACATTGAGCATGTGATAGAAGCAGCAGAAATTATTGCAGGGACAATAGTAGAATGGTGTGAAGCAGCGGAATGAGATGAAAATGATCACAAAAAAAGAAGGCTGCCTTACTCAGCCTTCTCTTTATGTGTGTCCTGCTGCTCACACATGTATGTCACTGGACAAAAACGAAGAATGCCAGATCCCAGTTTCATACCGCCAAACATGATGCCCAAAAGCAGCATTTTACTCCATGGTTTTCTAGCATATAAGGATCCAGCCACAGTACATATTGTCATTCCGCAGGCAATTCTAATGAGCGCTTCCATTAAGCCGAGATTAGGTTTCATTGAAGGTGAATCTCCTTTTTTAAATTATTTTAAGTGTGATTTCAAGAAATTGTAACGTTTCATTAATGCGTAACGTAGTTCGTTATGTTACGATAGGGCTAATACAAATGAAGGAGAGTATGTGAATGTCCGAACGTACTTTTAATTGGAGAAACAATGACATCCGCACACAAATCGATGTAGTCGACTCAAAAATAGTTCCAACACTCCTTTTAACGAATGGACTCGTGCTTAACCCGTTTTTAAAGCAATGGGTGAAGGCAAATATTTGGATACATGATGATCGAATTGTTTATGTCGGAGCAGAGCTTCCTCAAAATAAATCAGCTAAACGTGTGATTGATTGTGAAGGGAAATACATTGTGCCTGGGTATATAGAGCCTCACGCGCATCCGTTCCATATTTATAATCCCCAATCACTTGCAGAATATGTGTCTCAATTTGGCACAACAACGATGGTCAGCGATAACTTATTTCTTCTTTTGCAAAGCAATGAAAAGAAAGCGCTTTCCACTCTATGTGAATTAAAAAAGCAGCCATTTCAGTATTTCTGGTGGTCCAGATACGATCTTCAAACGGAAGTCAGATATGAAGATGAGATGCTGCCAGTCAACTACCGGAAGGAATGGATTGATCATCCTGACGTCCTCCAAGGCGGCGAATTAACAAGCTGGCCAAGATTGATGGACGGTGATGATCTCATTTTATATTGCATGCAAGAAACGAAGAAGCAGAGAAAACGAATTGAAGGGCATTTCCCAGGAGCTTCTGAGAAAACGCTAACAAAAATGAAGCTGTTTGGCGCGGACAGTGATCATGAAGCGATGAATGCGGACGATGTGTTAAAACGCTTGTCCCTTGGCTATCATGTTTCATTGCGGCATTCTTCCATCCGTCCAGATTTAGTGAACATTTTAAGAGAACTGCATGAGCGTGATTTTAGACACTATGACCACTTTTTCTATACAACAGATGGTGCTGCTCCTCACTTTTATGAGGAAGGCATGATTAACCGTTTGATTTCGATTGCCCTTGAAGAAGGCGTGCCGATCATTGATGCGTATAATATGGCGACATTTAACATTGCAAAATACCATCAAATTGATGATTTATTAGGCGTTGTTGGCCCAGGCCGGCTGGCTTCTATAAATATTTTAGACGATCCAATGAACCCAAATCCTGAAACGGTGATATCTAAAGGGGTTATTCTCAAATTAGATGGCGAGAACCAGCATCAATTCCAAGAAACAAAATGGGAAAATGGCGGGCTTCTTCCATTAGATTTAAGCTACGACCTCACGATGAGTGATTTGCAATTCTCTATGCCGCTAGGTGTCAAGATGAGAAATGCCGTCATCATGGAGCCTTATACAGTGGAAATTGATAACTCAATCAACCAGCTCTCATGTGACCATGATCAAAGCTTCTTTAGCCTGATTGACCGAAAAGGCGAGTGGCGTGTGAATACGATGCTAAAAGGGTTCGCAAATAAAGTGCAGGGCTTTGTTAGCTCATTTTCGCTCACCGGTGACATTTTAGTGATCGGGAAAAATAAAGAAGATATGATGCTGGCACATAAGCGGATGAAAGAAATTGGCGGAGGAATCGTACTCACAGAGAACGGGAAAATTTTGCACGAAATCCCGCTGCAATTATCAGGCTGTGCATCGGCTGAACCATTTGAGACTGTTCTTCAGCAGGAACAAACATTACGCGAGCTGCTCATTGAGCGCGGCTATCCATTTGACTGTCCAATTGATACACTTGTCTTTTTCCAAAGTACACATTTGCCGTATATTCGAGTGACACCAAGAGGAATATTTGATGTCATGAAAAAAACTGTACTCTTTCCGTCTATAATGCGTTAAAATATAACAGAGTGGAGCTGTATCATCTTGCCGCATTTCTGACTGCTGTTATAGGGCAGAAGTGAGCCAGTGGTTCTCTTCACTGCCATGTAAGTGATCATGATCTTATGTGGAGCTGTTGACAAAGCAGAGGGCTTTGACATGACGAATGAAGTACTCTAATTGTAAAATGAATTTGCCGGTTACGCTGACCGGCCAACATATTTTGAATAACCCGAGCAAGGCGGGGCGCATATTTGTGGTCTCGCCGAGCTTTCTGCAAAGCCTGTATATGAGGGCAGAAGACCTAACCAAGCAGAAGTCATCTTTATACCGAAAGCAAACAAGTTTGTCAGATTGTCATACAAGGAAAATGACAGAACTTGTCGAATTTGTTTACGATAAAGAAGCTTCGGCTTACGAAAGAACCTGACGGCATTTTCAGCGTAGAACCAAACCTGTCAAGATCTGTTCAAAGCTCATTGCTAAGGTTTAAAAAAAATTAGTCAGGAAAGATACCGCTTTCTTAGAAGAAGATCGTGCGAAGCGGTGTGGCAATAGTAAAGGAGAAGATGTATTAAGATGCAAATTGATAAATTAAGGGGCAAAAGCTTAGATCAGTTATTCAACTCCATCTTATCCCTTAAAGACCTGGAAGAATGTTATCGATTCTTTGATGATTTATGTACTATCAATGAAATCCAATCTTTATCACAGCGTCTTGAAGTAGCGCGTATGCTTCGCGAGGGAAACACGTATCATAAAATTGAGACGGAAACAGGTGCAAGCACTGCAACTATCTCACGTGTCAAACGCTGCTTGAACTACGGAAACGATGCCTATACGATGGCTCTTGACCGCGTAGCAGAACAGCAGGAAAATAACGAAACAAAATAAAGCAGCTTTCACTGTAAACAATCCTTTTTACGAAAAATGGACTTGTTTGCAGTTTTTTTATGAAAAGGCGGGCAGGGGCTGATAAAGTGTCCCTGTTTTTTACTTTAGCTCGCCGATAAACCATCTTTCTCCCTCATAGGAGATGCCATCTTCGCTTGAGATGATTTCCTTAAACTCTACTAAATGCAAACTTTATACGAAAATGTCAATAAAAAAGGCGCGTTTCCGCACCTTTTCGAGCTAGACAGATGGCTGTGTGCCTGAGAACATCGGCACTTCGCTTGTTTCACCATTCTCTTGTCTAAAAATAATATGTTTTTCATTAAAATGAATAGGCGATTCTATTCCCGCAGCTGCGGATAAGTTAAACAAACCTTCTCTAAGAGACAGGATATAATTGCACACTCGGTATTTTTTTTCTTCAATTGATAAACCCTTTTGCAGCTTTGGATCAGTCGTGGCGACCCCGACTGGGCATTTATTCGTGTGGCATACTTGAGCGCGAATGCATCCAACTGAAAACATGAGACCTCTGGCAATATTCACAAAGTCAGCTCCCATTGAAAGGGCAATCGCAATTTTATCAGGCGAGAGAAGCTTGCCAGAAGCAAAGAGCTTCACCTGATCTCTGACACCGTATTCTTTCAATATTTGATGAACCATTGGGAGTGCCGTGAAAATCGGCAGCCCTGCGGAATCTGCCAATTCATGAAAGGACGCCCCTGTACCGCCTTCTCCGCCATCCACTGTAATGAAATCAGGGTGTTTCCCGCTTTTTTTCATATAGCTGGCAAGCTCTTCAATATTTTCTTTATGTCCGACAACAAGTTTGATTCCAACTGGCTTTCCGCCTATGCTCCGCAGCTGTTCAATGAAATCAAACATGTCAGGAATGGAGTGGAACATCTCAAAGCGGTTTGGGCTGTCAATGGATTGGTGAGGCGGTAATTTACGGATATTCGCTATTTCTTCCGTCACCTTTTCGCCGTCAATATGACCGCCGCGTGTTTTTGCTCCTTGTGCCAGCTTGAGTTCAAAGGCTTTGACTTCCTCGTGTTCGCTTTTTTTCTTGAATTCTTCAAAGGAAAATGCGCCATCCTCTGTTCTGACGCCAAATAAACCGGGCCCAATCTGGCAAATGATATCTGCGCCGCCTTTGAGGTGATAAGGAGAAAGCCCGCCTTCACCTGTGTTCATCCACGTCCCGCCGGCCATTTTTAATCCTGAGGATAGAGCTGTAATCGCCCTGTCGCCTAAGGAGCCGTAGCTCATGGCAGATTGACCGATCAGTCCTTTCACATGGAAAGGCTTTTGACATGTGTGTTCGCCAATGACTTGTACATCCTCTTGATGGAGAAAGAAAGGATTTGCTTCGACTTCTTTGAAATGTTCACTTCTTCGCAGTAAATTGTCTTGATCAATCTGATACACTTTTGTTTTAATTTTTTCAGATTGATCGATTCGTAGTTCATCTCGCTGCTTTGGAAACAGGACGTTTCGAATGTAATAGCCTGGCTTGTCAAAATCACGTTTTGATCCAAAGCCCATCGTCCGGCTTTTGTACTTCCCTGACATGACTGCCTGCTCGTATTCTCTTCTTGAGAAGGGCAGCTCCTCTCGGTCATTCAGAAACAGATATTGGCGAAGCTCAGGTCCTATTTTTTCAAAAATAAACCGCAGCTTTCCAATGACCGGATAATTTCGCAGAACTGAATGTTCCTCTTGTTTTTCATCCCTCATCCAAATCCAGATCAATAGAATGATTGGGATGATCAAACAAATGACTAGCAATGCGCCGATGACAATTAAAGTTGTTGTCATGAAGATCCCCTCTTTTCTCTTTCATTGCTGTTGTTATTCCACTTTTTAATGAAAGAGAAACCACACCAGCATATTGTGACGTTTAGAAATGAAAAGGCGGGGTAACTTACAAATAAGATCATAAGGGGAGGGAACATACATGAATAAGCGTCCAAATGCGTATGTACTTGCAGGATTAGGGGTTGGAGGAGCTGTGTTATTAGCGGTAAAAAATAAACAGCATCTGAAAAAATGGGCAAGCATGTTCCGGTCAGATGAAAAGATTCCTGAAAAAGCCGGCCACCCAGATCCATTAGATATCCAAGACAACAAGATGGTCGACGAAGGGGCCATGACATCCGTTCATTATTTTAATGAAGTGAGACAATAGTTTGAAAAAACCGTTTTGAAAGATCAAAACGGTTTTTTTCTTGTGATGTTATAGCGAAGAGGATCGACAATAGTAAAACCGATCAGCCCATTGTGATCAGGTGTTGAGAATTGGAATTCAACGCCTGACAGTTGATAGGTTGAGAGAATTTCCTGATCCGTCAAACGTAAAGAAAGCTCATCCTCATATACCGGTACGTTCCGCAGGACCTTGGATTCTTCTGCAAATAACTCCAAGCCAGCCACTCGGCCCTCTTTGTCGATATCTACATTGACACATTCATTGACATCTAATTCAATGGTTTCTTTGATTTTCATATGCTCCGCTTGCGGGGTGATATAGATGTATCCGATGTCTATATTTTGTTCATATGTGATCGTTCTTTTCAACTGAATCACCTCTGCTCAATAGATGGTTTTTAAATCTATAGTAAAATATTCCTTTATTGTATAATAGCATGTGACAAAGTGCCAAAATATCAACCTCTTTCAGCTCCTCTTCTAGTGGATTTTTTATCTATTCTCCAGCAATTTTATGTAAAGTCACAATCACCCATTTTCAAAAGAATGAAACTTTTAGCTAAAGGAGGTTACCCATTTTTTGCAGACACTGATTTTGTTATAATATTTAAATGGAATGAAACGAATGGAGGAACGTTTTTCATGTATGATGTTACCGAGTGGAAGCATGTCTTTAAACTCGATCCAAATAAAGAAATTTCTGATGAACAGCTAGAAGCGATTTGCGAATCTGGGACGGATGCCATATTGATTGGCGGAAGTGATCATGTGACAGAGGACAACGTGCTTCAATTGATGTCAAAAGTCCGCCGGTTTCTAGTGCCATGTGTGCTCGAAATCTCCACACATGAGATGATTGTGCCTGGCTTTGATCTGTATTTCATCCCGACCGTTTTAAACAGCTCTCACCCTGACTGGATTGTTGGGCTCCATAAGGACGCGATGAAGGAATTCGGTGATTTGATGTCAATGGAAGAGATTGTGCCTGAAGGTTATGTCATCTTAAATGAAGAGTGTAAAGCGGCCAAGCTCACAGAGGCAAATACAGCGCTGGATATCGATGACGTCAGGGCATATGCGAGAGTGGCAGAGCATTTGATGAAGCTGCCCATTTTTTATCTGGAATACAGCGGAACGCTTGGAGACATAGAGCTTGTCAAAGAAACAAAAGCAGTGCTTGATGAAACAGTTCTTTTTTATGGCGGCGGCATCGAGAACGCTAAGCAGGCAAAAGACTTCTCCCAGCATGCAGACGTCGTGGTTGTAGGAAATGTCATTTATGACAATTTCAAAGAAGCATTAAAAACAGTGGATGCAGTCAAAAAGTCATCATAGTCAAATAAGACGAAACGGGTTAAAATAGAACATAAGTTCGAATTGGCGGTGAATGGAATGAATGAAATATCGAATCATCTATTAGAAGGGCTGAATGACGCACAGAAAGAAGCAGTCAAAGCAACAGACGGTCCTTTATTGTTGATGGCAGGAGCAGGAAGCGGGAAGACACGGGTGCTCACACATCGAATTGCCTACTTGATGGCAGAAAAGCATGTGGCTCCGTGGAACATTTTAGCGATTACATTTACAAATAAAGCAGCACGTGAAATGCGTGAACGTGTCCAAGCTATTTTAGGGCCTGGCGCTGATGACATCTGGATCTCTACGTTCCACAGCATGTGTGTCCGCATTTTAAGACGTGATATTGACCGCATTGGTGTAAATCGCAACTTCTCTATTTTAGACACATCTGACCAGCTTTCAGTCATCAAAAACATTTTAAAAGAACGGAATATCGATCCTAAAAAGTTCGACCCGCGCAGTATTTTAGGATCAATCAGCAGTGCAAAAAACGAACTCATTGACGCAGAGGAATACGCCAAAACAGCTGGTGATTTCTATGATCAAGTGGTCAGCGATGTCTATACAGATTATCAAAAGCGTTTACTCAAAAACCAATCACTCGACTTTGATGATTTAATTATGATGACAATTCGTCTGTTTGAGCGCATTCCTGAAGTGTTAGAGCACTATCAGCGGAAATTCCAATACATTCATGTCGATGAGTATCAGGATACGAACAGAGCACAGTACATGCTTGTGAAACTGCTCGCGCAGCGCTTTCAAAATATATGTGTTGTCGGTGACTCGGATCAGTCTATTTATCGCTGGCGCGGAGCGGATATTACAAACATTCTCTCCTTTGAAAAAGATTATCCATCCAGTGAAGTGATTCTGCTTGAGCAAAATTACAGATCGACGAAACGCATTTTGCATGCCGCAAATACGGTCATTCAAAACAATGCAAACCGGAAGCCGAAAAATCTTTGGACAGAAAATGATGAAGGAGCGAAGATTGCCTATTATCGTGCAGATAATGAATTTGGTGAGGGTCAATTTGTCGCAGGAAAGATTCGTCAGCTTCATCAGAGCGGAAAGCGCAAATTATCCGATTTTGCGATCCTTTACCGGACAAATGCCCAGTCTCGTGTCATAGAGGAAACGTTAATGAAAGCCAACATTCAATACAACATTGTCGGCGGCACAAAGTTCTATGACAGAAAAGAGATCAAGGACATTTTGGCATACTTACGCCTAGTGGCAAACCCAGATGACGATATTAGTTTTGCACGAATTGTCAACGTACCAAAGCGCGGAATCGGTGCGACATCTGTTGATAAAATTGCAGCATATGCGGAGATGAATGACCTGTCTATGTTTGAAGCACTTGGTCAGGTGGATTTCATTGGACTGAGTGCACGGGCAGCCAATGCGCTTGATGAGTTCAAACAGCTCATTGATCAAATGACGAACATGCAGGACTATTTATCTGTCACTGAATTAACAGAAGAAATTCTAGAGAAAACAGGCTATCGTGAAGCGCTGAAGCTCGAAAAAACGATTGAAGCACAAAGCCGCTTAGAAAATATTGACGAGTTTCTATCCGTCACTAAGAACTTTGAAGAACAAAATGAAGACAAGTCACTTGTGACCTTCCTGACAGATCTCGCCCTCGTCGCAGACATTGATAAGCTGGATGAGAATGAAGAAGAAGATCAGGATGCTGTCATCTTAATGACACTTCACGCCGCAAAAGGTCTAGAATTCCCTGTTGTTTTCTTAATGGGAATGGAGGAAGGTGTCTTCCCGCACAGCCGTTCATTAATGGAAGATGCAGAGATGGAAGAAGAGCGCCGCCTCGCTTATGTTGGCATCACACGGGCTGAAGAAGAGCTTTATTTATCAAGTGCGAAAATGAGAACACTTTTCGGCCGGACAAACATGAACCTTGAATCTAGATTCATTCGAGAAATACCAGCCGATTTATTGGACAACCTAAATGAGAAAAAAGAAACAAAAACACCGTTTGGCCAAACAAGAGAAAGACCGCAAAGACGGGGACCTGTCTCACGTCCGCAAACACAAACGATTCAAAACACAGGCGGCGGCAGTATTGGCTGGGCTGTGGGCGATAAAGCGGCCCATAAAAAATGGGGCGTTGGTACGGTTGTGAGTGTGAAAGGCAGCGGAGACAGCACAGAGCTTGACATTGCGTTCCCAAGCCCTACAGGCATTAAGCGTCTTCTCGCAGCATTTGCACCAATCGAGAAGCAATAAACTGATAGGACTGACAAAACGGATGAATTGAAAGGAAGAAGCAGATGGATAAAGAAGCAGCGAAACGCCGGATCGAGGAACTGCACCAGATTTTGAATCAATACAACTACGAATATCATACACTTGATCGTCCAAGTGTTCCTGACGCTGAATATGATGCGCGGATGCGTGAGCTGATCTCTTTGGAGGAAGAGCACCCTGACTTAAAAGCAGCAGATTCTCCATCACAAAGAGTAGGCGGTGCTGTTTTAGACGCCTTTCAAAAAGTGCGTCACGGCACACCAATGCTCAGCCTTGGGAATGCGTTTAATGAACAGGACCTTCTTGATTTTGACCGCCGGGTTCGTCAAGCAGTCGGTGACGATATCGCATACAATGTCGAGCTGAAAATTGATGGACTCGCTGTTTCTCTCCGCTATGAAAATGGCGTGTTTGTCCGAGGAGCGACGCGCGGCGATGGAACAACGGGTGAGGATATTACTGAAAATCTCAAAACGATTCGTTCCATCCCGCTTAAAATCAAACGCCCTCTGTCGATTGAAGTGAGAGGCGAGGCATTTATGCCAAAACCTTCTTTTGAAGCATTAAATGAAAAAAGAATTCAAAACGAAGAAGAGCCGTTTGCAAACCCGCGTAATGCGGCTGCAGGTTCACTTCGTCAGCTTGATACGAAAATTGCAGCGAAACGAAACCTTGATATATTCGTCTACAGTATAGCGGAGCTTGATGAAATTGGTGTTGAAACGCAAAGCGCAGGACTTGATCTTCTCGACGAACTTGGCTTTAAAACAAACAAAGAAAGACGGATGTGCCAAACGATCGAAGAAGTCATCGACCTCATTGAAACATTAAAAATAAAGCGTGCCGATTTTTCATATGAAATCGATGGAATTGTCATTAAAGTCGATTCACTCGCTCAGCAGGAAGAACTCGGCTTCACAGCAAAAAGCCCGCGCTGGGCGGTTGCGTACAAGTTTCCGGCTGAAGAGGTCGTAACGAAGCTGCTTGATATTGAACTAAGTGTCGGACGTACAGGCGTGATTACACCAACAGCGATTCTTGAGCCTGTCAAAGTAGCAGGGACGACAGTTCAGCGTGCATCTCTTCATAATGAAGATTTGATCAAAGAAAAGGATATTCGCTTGTTTGATCAAGTGATTGTGAAAAAAGCCGGCGATATTATTCCTGAAGTCGCAGGTGTCCTTGTCGATCAGCGTACAGGCGAAGAAAAGCCGTTTCACATGCCAACTGAATGTCCAGAGTGTCATAGTGAGCTGGTGCGAATCGAAGGCGAAGTGGCCTTGCGATGCATCAACCCAGAATGTCCTGCCCAAATACGTGAGGGGCTCATTCACTTCGTTTCCCGTAATGCAATGAATATTGATGGGCTTGGCGAGCGGGTCATTACACAGCTCTTCAAGGAACAGCTAGTCTCTCGTGTGTCCGACCTTTACCGTTTAACGAAAGAAGAGCTCATTCAGCTTGAACGAATGGGCGAAAAATCTGTCGACAATTTACTGCGTTCGATTGAGCAGTCAAAAGAAAACTCTCTTGAGCGTTTACTATTTGGACTCGGCATTCGATTTATTGGATCAAAGGCGGCAAAGACCTTGGCGATGCATTTCGAAAACATCGATCAATTAAAGCAAGCAACGAAAGAACAATTACTTGAAGTCGACGAAATTGGTGAAAAAATGGCTGATGCCGTCGTCACGTACTTTGAGAAAGAAGAAATACTCGATCTGCTGAACGAACTAAAAGAGCTTGGAGTCAATATGACCTATACAGGGCCAAAGCCGGTAAAAGCAGAAGAAAGTGATTCCTACTTTGCAGGAAAAACCATTGTGCTAACAGGAAAGTTAGAAGAAATGGCGCGAAACGATGCAAAAGCAGCGATCGAAGCGTTAGGCGGCAAGCTGGCAGGTAGTGTGAGTAAAAAAACAGATCTAGTCATTGCCGGAGAAGCAGCGGGGAGTAAGCTGACAAAGGCAGAAGAACTCAATATTGAAATTTGGGACGAAGCTAAAATGCTCGAGGAGCTAAAGAAATAAGAGGAGTGTTTTCTATTGAAAAAGTTGTTATTGCTGCTGACAATGCTCACACTGGTATTGTCAGCGTGTGCACCTTTTGGGGGAAAGGAAGAGGAAGAGGTCACACAAAAAACGGATGAAACGAAGGAAACAAAGGAAACAGCCATCATCCCGATGTACAATATCTCAGACTCCTATTACAAAATGGTGCTGCCGTTTAAACAAGGAGCTGCGAGAGGTTTAACAGCGGAGCGTCTCAACACACGCTTGGACATTGATGAATTTGAAACAGGACTCATGCGCCTCGCAACAGAGTCATTTAATACAAACGACTATCTTTTCCAAGAAGGACAGCATTTAGATGAGGACACCGTTCTCAGCTGGCTGGCACGCAAAAAAACAGGCAGTGATCTAAAAAAGGCAGAAAAAGAAGATAAAGACTTTAAGAATCTAGGCTTAAATCCTGCTCTTCCAAACTCAGGTTCAACAAAGTCTAAAAATGAAAATAGTCCCATCTACTTAGCTTCGATGCTAGAGCATAATTACTTAATTAGAAAAGACAAAAACAGCTTACAGCTTGGCGGAGTTGTCATTGGTCTTGCACTGAACTCTGTTTATTATTACCGTGAAAAGATCGGTGACCCGCAGCAAGAGGTGACCATCGACTCATCGAAAAATTCAAAGAAACTTTTGGCAGAGGGTGAAAAAATCGCTGAACAAGTGATCAAGCGCATTCGTCAAATGGACGGACTGCAAAAAGTGCCTGTCATGATTGCCCTTTATAAGCAAGCACCAAAATCATCTATCGTTCCAGGTAACTTTATCGCCAAAACGGATGTGAAAGCAGGCTCTGCTGATATCGGAAAGTGGGATACGATCGAAGAGGAGAATGTATTCTTCCCTTCAGATAATGCGAAAAGCAGCTACAAAGATGATTCAGAGCGATTTGACCGCTTCAAGACAAAGGTCGAAGACTACTTCCCGAATTACACTGGTGTTGTAGGAAAAGGCTTTTACAAAAACGGCAACCTGCAAAAAATGAAAATCGAAATTCCAATGCAGTTCTATGGAAAAACGGAAGTCGTAGCCTTCACACAATATTTAACCGGTGAAGTCATGGATTACTACAAGAGTACCAATATCGAAATCAACATTACATCTTCTGATCAACAAGAAGCCTTGATTACGAAAAATGCTGAAGACAAAGAACCGACTGTTCATATATATGACTAAATAAAAACCGCCTTTTGGCGGTTTTTTAAATTAGTAAAAATGTATCAAATTATGAAAATATTGTTATAAAAAGTAGAAGTGTAGAAAATAATGTATTATTATGGGTGATAATGAAGAGAAAATGGAGATAAATATGAAAAACAAATCATTTTACTTTTTATTAGGGGGACAATCCCTAGCTAATTTCGGGGATTCACTATATGTCCTCGTTCTGACCATCCTGACATACCAATTAACAAATTCTACACTAATTGCTTCAATGGTGGCTGTCTCCCAGTTTGTTGGACAAGCACTTGGAGCGGTACTCATTCCTTTCTTTATGTATCAATTTAAGCTGAAAAGACTCATTATCTATTTGCAAATGTGTCAAATTGCTTTCTTCGGTTGCTTGATTTTCATTTATATTTTACAACTATCAACATTTACTATTCCTCTCTTTTTTATCATTGTATTTTTCCTTTCTTTGATAGATGGGGGAACCATTCCTGTTCGAAATTCGATGATCCCGCGTTTAGTAGAAAAGAACTTTTTACTAAAAGCCAATAGCTATATCTTAACTTCTGACCAAATTGTCCTTTTACTAGGATGGCTTTTAGGAGGGCTGTTTATTGGCATTCTTGGACCGCAGTTTCTCCTCATTACGACACTTGTTTTATATAGTTTGTCGCTCATATCTATGCTCTTTATCATTGATACTGGGGCTGCAGCTAAACAAGAGCAACAGTCTGAATCATTTGGTACACGAATCTTTTCAGGCTGGAAGATCATGTATGAAAAGCCAACCATTCGAACATTAACGATTTTAGAAATGCTGTCCATGAGCGGCAGAAGTATCTGGACTGGTGCTATTATTCTTGTGTATGTCACTGAAGTCTTACACCAGCCTGAAACATGGTGGGGCTTTATTAACGCAAGCTATTTTGGCGGAACCATTCTAGGCGGTCTGCTCGTGCTGCGGTTCGCAAAGCATGTGGAACAGCGTTTGTTTGATCACATTTTTTACAGCTCGGTGATCGTAGCTCTGTTAACCCTGTGCTTAGGGTTGAATCATTCAGCATGGATGAGTTTATTGTTTGTCTTTTTATTAGGGCCGGCTTTTCAGCTTCGCAGTATTTCTATTCGTACCTATGTACAAGATACACTGAGTCAAATTGAATTGCCTAAAATACTATCAGCTCAACATACACTATCGACTTTTATATATGGAATGTCCATCCTCGTTATGAGCACCATGACCGATCTCTTTGGGGCAAGAGTCGTCTTTTTTATCAACGTTGTCCTGTTTACTGTGTCGGCTTTCCTAGCGTCTAGATTAAAAAATGAACAAATTTAGACAGTTTATCTCAATTATTTACAAAAATACCATTATGTGATTTAATAAGTTCGTAGAAATGTTAACTATATGAAAAGTAGAGGTGGCGTAATTGACTAGTAGTTTAGTATATTGGCCATTAACACATCCGCAGCGGCGCGTGATGAACATGGAAACATTTTATCCAGAAACACCAATTAATCATATTGGCGGTATTATTTTCGTCAATGGGCCGTTGCAGCTCGATAAACTGAAGCAGGCCATTGCAACATGTATCATGACGACAGAATCTCTTCGTCTCAAGCTAGTAGAGAAAGATGATGAGATGCTTCAATACGTTGATCCAAACGCCGATCATCATATTCCTGCCTATGAGTTTTCCACACATAAAGACATGCTGGAATGGGCTGAAAAAGCCTTCAAAACACCATTTCAATTACTAGAAACCTCTCTCGCCGAATTTGCTGTATTAAAAATCGGTGAACAACAATCCGGTTATTTCATCAAATGCCATCATACAGTAGCAGATGGATGGTCGATGAAAGTAATCATCGATAAAATTAGCCAGCTTTACACTGCTCTTACACAAAGCTCCTCTATTGAACAAGAAGCAGACAATTATTCTGTTTTTATTGATAAAGAATCAAAATATATGAACTCCCCAAGATTTAAAAAAGATCAGCAATTTTGGAAAGAAACATTATCTGATGTGTCTGACAGTTATTTGGTACAGGGAACTGACCAAATCAAAGGCCATCGGCAGAGCCATTACCTTGATCGACAACTCTCAGAACGAATCTATGAATTTATAGATACCCATCATTGTTCAATCAACTCTTTATTTACTTTAGGACTCTTCGTTTACTTGCATAAAAGATACCAGCAAAAAGATTTTATTATTGGGACGCCAGTTCTCAATCGTTCCGGGCAAAAGGAAAAAGCCACGTCCGGTATGACCGTTAGCACAATGCCATATCGAATGAAGATGAACCCTCATTTATCTCTATTAGAAAGTTTGTCAGACGTTCAAAAAAGCTATAAGACTTACTTCCTGCATCAGCGTTATCCCTATGACGCACTTGTCAAGGATTTAGAGCTTGCAAAGGCAGGGTATGATCAGCTTTTTCAAATCTATATCAACTCCTACAGCACAAATATGGTGCAGGAGATGGAAGGATACAAAGTGGAATACATGGAGCTTTACAATGGATTCCAGCCATATGGCTTGCAAGTAGCTGTGAAAGAATGGGATGAAAAAGGGCAAATCGAGCTGCAATATGACTACAAAATCTCAGATTACAGCAATGAAGACATCAACTTTCTTCATGAAAGGATGCTTCTCTTTGTCGAGAACATACTTACCCAGCCTAAGCAGCTCTTAAAAGACGTACTGCTTATGACAGAGGAAGAGGAGCATCGAGAGCTATATCAATGGAACGACACAGGCGTGCTATTCCCACAAAATCAAAAAATTCATGAATTAATCACAGACATGTCAAAGACTTCTCCTGATCGAATCGCGATTCAGGACGGCTCTCATATTATGACATACGGTGAACTTGAGAGAAAAACCAACCAAATGGCGCATTTCCTGCAAGCACATGGCTTACAGAGACATGACTTTGTTGCAATATGTATGAATCATTCACCAGAACTGATTGTACTATTGCTGGGGATTTTAAAGGCTGGAGGTGCATATGTACCGATTGATCCTGAGTATCCGCAGGAACGCATTCAGTTTATTTTGGATGACAGTCAGGCAAAGCTGTTTTTTACAGATCATGCATCTGCGTACCATTTTAATGGTGATACGTACAATATCTACAACGTGTGGGATCAGTTGGATTCGTATGATGCGGAACATTCATTCATTGGAGATGATGAAGACGTCGCATACATGATTTATACGTCTGGTTCTACAGGACAGCCAAAGGGAGTGATGATTGAGCATCAAAGCTTAGTGAACTATATCATGTCTGCCAAAACAAACTATACAGATTCAGAAGATGACCATTTTGCTCTGTATTCGTCCATTGCATTTGATCTAACCATTACCTCCATTTATACGCCATTGGTTATTGGCAGTACAGTAGTCATCTATCGTCAAGAGGATCAACCAGGCTTTTTATTAGAACATATTTTGTTTGATCAAAAAGCAAAGGTGATCAAGCTGACACCAGCTCATATGGCACTGTTAACAGATGCTGCACTGTCTCAATCAGTGGTTAAACGGATGATTGTAGGAGGAGAACAATTATCGACTTCTTTGGCTAAAAGAATTACTGAGGCAAGTGATGGAAGGATATCCATCTTTAATGAATATGGACCAACTGAAGCAACCGTTGGCTGTATGATCCATCAGTTCCATCAAGATGATGGCGGGACATCGGTGTCAATTGGAGTGCCGATGCCGAATACAGAGATTTACCTTTTAGATGAAAATCAGCAAGTGGTGCTGCCAGGGACGATAGGAGAAATATATATTTCAGGCGCGGGTGTTGGAAGAGGATACTGGCAAAGACCTGATTTGCAGAAATCACGCTTTCTGCCCAATCCATTTGTAAGTCATCGCCGCATGTACCGAACCGGTGACATTGCGAAACGTGCAAGTGATGGAAAGATTGAATACATTGGCCGGATTGACCATCAAATCAAGCTTCGGGGCTACCGGATAGAGCTGGGTGAAATCGAACTTGCGCTTATGGCAATCGATGAAGTGGATAAAGCAGCTGTCATTGATCTAACTGATGAATCTGGAGAAAAACAGCTGGCTGCTTATATTGAATTGAAAGATGAAGAGCTAACCTCCTTTTTACTAAGGAAGAAATTATCAGATCAGCTGCCAGCTTATATGGTACCTGCCTATTTTGTTGTATTAAAAGAACTCCCGCTTACCCAAAATGGAAAAATCAATCGGGCAGCACTGCCTGATCCATTGTTGTCTCAAGTGGAAACAGCTGTTGAATGGTCGAAGGAAACAGCGGACATTGAAGGGATGATAGTAGACACAGCAAAAGACATCTTAGGGCATGAAAAGGTCGAACCGGCTGATCATTTTTATCAGCTTGGCGGCGATTCCATAAAGGCGATTCAATTTATTGCGAAGTTAAAAGACAAAGGACTCTATTTAAAAACCAAAGATCTATTTACTTATCCCATTTTTAGAGAAATGGCACAAGTCGTTCAGCAGGAACCAGTCTTACATATCTCACAAGAACAGGCTGTGGGCGATGTGAAATCGATCCCAATCATCGAATGGTTTTGGTCCCAGCGGTTAAAAGATAAACATTTCTGGCATCAATCTATCATTGTTCATTCAAAGAAAAAGATGGATGAAAGAATCGTGCAAAGTGCTTTAAAAGAGCTGGTCATTCATCACGACGGATTAAGGTTAAAAGTACATGAGGCGACAAACACACTCTATTATGATGAAAACATTCAGGATATCCCGCTGACGATACACGATTTTACGGCATTGTCAGAAGAGAATGTGGAAGAAGCGCTGCAAGAAGTAGGATGTCAGATCAAGCAAAGGACTCATCTTTATCAAGGACCATTAATTCAGGCAGCGCTTTGTCAAACTGCTTCTCAATCACATCTCATTTTTGCCGCCCATCATCTTTTAGTTGATGGTATGTCTTGGCAAATTCTTGTGGAGGATTTGATTCAATTATTTCATGCAGAGAAGGGTTCAGCAGAAGTGCTTCCGCCAAAAACTCATTCATATCAAACATTTACAGAGCGGGTTAACGAGTATGCAGTATCAGAAGATGTAAAAGAGGCGTTCAACTATTGGAAAAATGCGGTGCAGGGTATTCAGCCTCTGTATCAAGTTTCTTCTAATGAGGGATATGTCAAAGACGAAGTCAAATTAACGAAGGCTTTATCAGTGGAGCTCACGGATCAATTGACCAATCAAGCGAATAAAGCGTACCAAACGCAGCCTCACGAACTGTTAATTTCAGCCTTAACGCAAGCCTGTTATCAGCAAACGAATCAAAAACGGATTTCTCTGGAATTAGAAGGTCATGGCAGAGATGCTGTGGAGGAAAATATTGATGTATCTAGAACGTGCGGCTGGTTCACCACCATGTATCCTGTGAATGTTCATGTTTCTGAATCTCTCTCAGATCACATACGGGCTGTCAAAGAAACGATACGTGAGGTGCCGAATAAAGGTGCAGAATATGGGCTGTTGTCACTCATCAATAGGCAGCTTCCTGATCATTCACCGCCGCAATTACGGTTTAATTATTTAGGTGAAATCGATCAGGTGCTTAAACAATCATCTGATTATGAGATGTCTTACTTTACATCGGGGATTGATTCGTCATTGGATAATCCGTTAACAACCGTCATCGATATGGTCGCTACCATCAAGGGCGGTCAGCTGATTTTCCATCTTTCTTTCAGCGACAAACAGCTGTGTGAAACAGATATGATGCAGCTATTGCAAGAGATAGAACAGCAAATTGAGCGTATGGTACAGCATTGCTTAGAACAAGAAGGGATCGAATTTACACCGTCTGATTTTGAAACAGTTGATATGTCTCTTGAAGAAATGGATTCATTATTTACATGAGGAAAAATCAGCATGTTATCTACATTTCATTTTTGTTAGCTGTCTTATGGATAAGCGGCTTTGCCGGGGGGGCACATGCAAAAGCAGTGATTTCATCTAAAGCCATTGATCAAGTGATAGAGGAACAGATGGAGCTTGGGCGCATTCCCGGCATGTCCGTTGTGGTTGTGAAAAAAGACGAAGTGGTGTACCAAAAAGGGTTTGGCTATGCGGATCAAAAGAAAATGAAGAAAGTGACAGCCAGTACTTTCTTTGAAATTGGTTCTACATCAAAGGCGTTTACCGCTCTTGCTATTGTGGAGTTAGAAAAGCAAGGGAAACTTCATTTGAAAGAACCGGTGAGCAGCTATATTCCAGGCTTTTTTCCAACATACCATGGAAAGCCTCAGCGTTTGACGGTGGAGCAATTAATGCATCACACAAGCGGCATCCCCTTTCAATCCATTGCGCTTATCCAGCCAGATCAAGCAAAAGATGCGCTAAAGAAAACAGTCCATCAACTGAAATCAATTGAGCTCCATCACAAGCCTGGCAGCTCCTTTGAATATGCCACCATCAACTATGATGTTCTTGGTCTCATCATTGAAAATGTGACAGGGACGTCATATGAGGCATATATGAAAGGACTGTTTAAAACGCATCATCTTAACCAAACAGAAGCTGGACTAAAACGCATGAAATCTGGTGTTGTTTCAGAAGGGTTTAAACTGCATTTCCTTGCTCCACATGCTTATGAAGCACCAGAATATCGAGGCAACACCCCTGCAGGCTATATTGTGATGAATAATCAGGATGTGGGGACTTGGCTGCAATATCAATTGACCGATTCAACTTGGTCTCGTTTTGTAAAAAATCCTGATCAGTTAACTGTGAAAGTCCCAGAAGAAGGGGAGCATGTCTATTACAATGCCGGCTGGTATATAGAAAAAACGCATGGGCAGGTGGAATCATTATTTCATGCTGGATCTAATCCGAATTATTCATCATTTTTTCTGATCCAGCCAAAAGAAGACGTTGCTATCGGAGTGTTAGCCAACATGAATAGCAGCTACACAGAGAAAACGGCACGTCTTATTGCCAAAACGATGACGGGTACAAATGAAGAAGCAGAGTCATCCATGGATCCATTTCAGCTCATTGATCAATTGAGTGTGGCAGCCACATGTCTTTTTATTTTGCTGCAAATAGTGTCAGTCGTTCGTTTTATCAAATGGAGGAAACGTGTAAGAAATGCCGATCTGGTTCGCAGGCACATTTCACTTGGCGTATGGCTGAAAAGTATCGGCTGGGTACTGCTCCTAATTGGGATATTGCTTCTGCCAATGATTCTTTCGCAACTAGCCTTTAAGGGACTGCCTTGGAAAATGACTTTTGTATGGGGACCTTTCTCTCTCATTGAATTAGCGATTTCTTATTATTTGTTTTTCATTTGGTTTTGTACGATTGGTTTCATCAAAGGATTTATGGTGACATCTACTGCTGGAAAGAGAGGACAAGAAGATGACCGTCAAACAGATTTCAGGCATTCATCCTTATAATGATTTGTTTTATCGCAGCTGTTTCTTCAATTGCTTTTTTCCAATTGTGAAGCTGTATGGTCAAGAAGTCGCTCCATATTTATTAAATGATCAATTTGCATATGGACTTACAGAAGACGGTTTGCTGCAGATTGACTGGATGTCGGCACACGATCCAGAAAAGATTATGAATTTACAGGGCATTCAAGTTGAAAAAATGACGCATTGTACCAATCTCATTGAAAAGGTCAAACAAGATGTGAGGCGTGACCGCCCGGTGATTGTATGGGTAGACCCTTACGTTCAGCGAGGTAGAAAAGAGTATTTGACAACACATAGCCGTCATTCGATTTTAATCACGGGTTTTCATGAAAATCAGCAAACCTTTCAGGTATTAGAGAATCGTCATTTAGATAATTTGTCGTATGAGCATCAAGTGCTGTCATATGGAGATGTGCAGAAAGGGTATGATACCTTTCATGATCATTTTCAGCCGAATGATCAATTCCATTCCTATGCGGCCTTCCACTTTGATCCGGTCAAGGTCTCGACTGAATTATTTGATCAAAAAACGGCTTATTTCCTGAGAAATATGCATGGTCAGGTTGACGCAATTGAAAAAGGAATTACAGCTCTTGAAACATTTTATGAACAGTTTCCTCAATGGGATGATATCGAGAAGCTCGTAGCATCTTTCAATCAGATCATCAATACGAAGAAAGTAGAGATGTATCGACTGAGACTCATAAAAGGCGATCTACCTGAGCTGTTTCAATGGATGGAAAGTATTTTAGCAGAATGGGAGAAAGCGAGGCATCAGGCAGCAAAACTCTTTTTTTCAGGGGAAATGTCTAGTCGGTACCAAGCCAACATTAAGGCTTCCTTACAACAAATCATCCAAGATGAAAAAAAATGGCTGGAAATGTTGAAAATCAAATGCAAAAGGGAGTGTGGCGTGTCGTGAAGTTATTTTGCTTACCGTACGCAGGTGGAGCAAGTACCGTATTCAGTAAGTGGAAATCATATATAGACCGGTCTATAGAAATTCATGCCCTTGAACTCCCTGGGCACGGGACAAGAATGACAGAGCCTGTGCTGACAAATTTACAGCAAGTCGCAGATGATCTTTATCTACAGGCGTCCTCTTCCTTAAAAGAAGGAGAACCCTATGCCATTTTCGGTCATAGCATGGGAGCTGTACTTGCATACGAATTACAAAAAAGAATGAAAACAAGATTAAACAAAGAGCCTTGCCATGTTTTTTATTCTGGACGCTTTCCACCACATATTCCAGAGAAGAAAGTCTATCATCAGCTGTCAGATGCCAAATTAAAAGAGGCGATTATTGCGATGGGGGGCGTTCCTGAGGAACTTGCCGATAACCATGCAGTGCTTGATTTCTTTCTGCCGATTTTAAGAGCAGATTTTCAGCTTTTGGAGACTTATCAGTGTGATGAAGTCGTTCCAGCTGCATGCCCAATTTCTATTTTTTATGGTACTCGTGATCTGCCTTCTGTGCTGTTTGATTTAGACGATTGGGATCAATATACAAGCAAAGATTGTGCGTTTTTTGAATTCGATGGAGATCACTTTTTTATTCATTCATTAACAAATGAAGTCGTAGAAAAAATCAATGTCATTTTAAAGCGAATTGGAGTGTTGGAGAAATGAACACGAAACACGTAGGCGTGATTGGGGCAGGTGTGATGGGGGCTGATATGGCATTAGACCTTTCAGCAAATGGCTATCAAGTCACATTGGTTGATGTCACAGAAGAAAAACTAAACGAAGCACTAGAAAAGATCAAGAAAACCTATCAATTGGTGCAATTTGTGAGAAAAAAGAAAATCTCATTGTCCTTAGAAGACGTATTGTCTCAAATTCAGCTATCGACTTCATTTGAAGGCTTACATGACGCACATATCGTCATCGAAAATGTGACGGAAGATTGGGAGATAAAAAAAACCATTTATGAAGAGCTGCGAGATATTTGTTCGAAAGAAACCATCTATTTTGTAAACACGAGCTGCATTTCCATTACAAAGGTAGGGTCCCTTATGCATCATCCTGAAAAAGTTATTGGTGCACATTTTATGAACCCTGTTCCTCTTAAAGCGTTAGTTGAGGTGATTAGAGGAAAAGCAACTTCTGATGAAACAGTTGAAACGGCAAAAGGTTTCTTGAAATCCTTTGATAAAACACCTGTTGTGGTGCATGATCTTCCAGGGTTTGTTTCCAACCGTGTGCTCATGCTGACAATCAATGAAGCGATTTGGGCGGTGCAAGATCAAGTCGCGACACCAGCTGATGTCGATAAAATTTTCCGCGGGGGCTTCGGCCATAAAATGGGGCCGCTTGCGACAGGAGACTTAATTGGGCTTGATACGATTTTGAATTCATTGCTTGTTTTATACGAGAGCTACAAAGATCCGAAGTTCCGCCCATGTCCTCTGCTTGTCAAAATGGTCGATGCTGGTGAGTATGGCAAAAAATCAGGTAAAGGCTTTTTCCAATATGACATGTGAGAGGAGAAAAACAAATGGCTAAACAAATCAAGTGTGTTGTCTGGGATTTAGATCATACATTATGGGATGGAATTTTACTTGAATCAGATGAAGTGACGTTAAAGCCATCGATGAAGGAAGTGCTAACAGAGCTAGATGAGCGCGGTATCCTTTTATCCATTGCAAGCCGGAATGATGAAGCTGCTGTGAGGGAAAAGCTCTCCGCCTTTGGGATCGAACATTTCTTTCTCTATCCAGAGATTCATTGGAATGCCAAATCTAGTTCATTAGAGAGAATCAGCGAGCGCTTAAATATTCATAAAGATACCATTCTCTTTATCGATGATCAGCCATTTGAACGAGAAGAAGTGAAGGCAGTTCATCCAGAGATTACTTGCTGGAATGCGGTGGATTATATGACATTGCTCACAGATGATCGACTGCGACCAGCTTTTATCACAGAGGATGCAAAACGGCGCAGAGAAATGTACATGGAAGCAGATCAAAGGCAGCAGGAAGAAGAGAAATATGAAGGGCCGCCTGAAAAATTTTTGGCCTCTTTAAATATGAAATTCGTTATATCAGAAGCAGGAGAACAAGATCTCCAGCGAGCCGAAGAACTTACCGTTCGAACCAATCAATTAAATGCAAGCGGGAAAACCTACGATTATGCAGAGCTTGATTATTTCCGTCAATCAGACAATCACTTGCTTCTCGTCTGTGAACTTGAAGATAAATTCGGTTCATATGGAAAAATAGGACTCTCTTTAATAGAAGAAACAGGTGATACATGGCATGTCAAACTACTGCTTATGTCTTGCCGTGTTATGTCACGTGGAGTCGGGACCATTTTACTGACAACGATTTTGCAAGAGGCGAAAAAGAGAGGGAAACGGCTTGTAGCTGATTTTAAACAAACCGATCGAAACCGCATGATGTATATCACTTATAAGTTTGCGAATTTCAAAGAGATCGAGAATGGGGAAGATGGCTATATTTTGTTCGAAAACGATTTAAGCATGATTCAGCCTTTCCCAGAATACGTAGATGTCAACATTGAGATAAAGCAGAAGGACCCTGCCAAATAAAAAAGCGAAAAGCGAGGAGATTGAATGATGAACCTACACGAACAAGTAAGAGCATATATCGAGCAAAACCTAGTGGTATTTGATGAGGAAATGGAGCTTGGAAATGATGATCATATTTTTGAACAAGGCTTTGTCAATTCACTATTTGCGATGAAACTAGTGAACTATATTGAACATGACTTTCACTTCCAATTAGACAATGAAGACCTCGACATTGCTAATTTTAGTACGGTCAATCGTATTGTCGCCTTAATTGAGAAAAAACAACAGGGGGCGGCTCTTCATGAAAACAGCTGAACAAACAATCGATGCCATTGAAGAAATACGACAATATTGCAATGAACATATTCGTCCATTTGCTAATGAATTCGATGAGACAGAACATTTGCCGGAGTCGCTGATTCGAGATATGGCGAAAAGAGGCTATTTGGCGGCAGGTATCCCATCCTCCTATCAAGGATTGGGGCTTGATCCGATTGCATATGGACAATTCACGGAACAAGTGGGGAAAGCTTGCTGTAACGTACGGACATTATTAACAGTGAATTCACTCGTAGGGGAAGCCATTCTTCGTTATGGAACAGAAGACCAAAAACAAGGCTGGCTCGTTGAATTAGCTAAAGGGGAAAAAATCGGTGCCTTTGCTTTGTCAGAGCCGAATATTGGCTCAGATGCCAATCATGTTGAAACTAGCTATCAAAAAAAAGGACAGTCCTATGTATTAAATGGGAAGAAAAAGTGGATTTCCTTCGGAGCGATTGCAGATTTCTTTATTGTGATTGCACGGGACGGCGAACAAGTCACGGCATTCCTTGTCGATCGAGATCAGACGGGCGTAGAGATTGAGAGAATTACTGGAATGATGGCAAATCGAGCATCTTATTTAGCAGAAATCACTCTTGATCATGTGCAGGTACACGAAGACTGTGTCTTAGGGCCAGTTGGGGGCGGTTTTAACCACGTAGTGTCTCTGGCTTTAGACCATGGAAGATACAGTGTTGCCTGGGCAGGGCTTGCCATTGCACAAGAAGCCGTTGATTCTCTCGTTACGTATTCACGCAAAAGAACTCAGTTTAATGAAAAACTATACAAGCATCAAATGATCAAAGGAATGATCGGAGATGCAGTCACTCAGCTCCATGCAGCGAGAGCTTTATGCCTAAAGGCTGGAGAAATGCGAGAAGCGAATCATCCTGATGCGATCACAGAAACATCCATTGCAAAATATTTTACCTCCAAAATTGCTGTCGACATTACAAATACAAATGTCCAAATCCATGGTGGGAGTGGATTTAGCCGGGAAAACTCAGCTTCAAGATTATATCGTGAAGCGAAGGTACTTGAAATTATTGAAGGGACTTCGCAAATTCAGCAGCAGGTCATTGCTAACTATGGTTTACGCCATTATTTCGTGAAACATTCTTAGAGAGAAAGGAGATGATCCCATGGCATTACAGCCGAAGAAGCTGGATAAACAGAACATTGAAAATATGTTAGGTATCACTACGATCCAAGAAGGACTGCTTTTTCATCATTTAATGCAACCGGACGGAACGGCTTATTTTGAACAACTGCTGATCCAAATAGACGGGCCGGTTGAGCGAGATCTCTTTGCACATTCATGGATGCATGTCACCAAACAGCATGAAATGCTTAGAACATTGTTTAGATGGCAGGAACTCGCAAGGCCAGTACAAATTGTGCTGAAGCAGCATCAGCCTGACATTCGATACCGTGATTTGACCCAAGCTGAGGAGCCTCTTCATTTGCTGAAAGAGGAAATAACAGCACAGGACCGAGAGGAACGATTTGATCTACAGGAAGTTCCATTTCGCTTGACATTATGTGAAGTAAATGAAGAAGTCAGCTGGGTTCTCATTAGCTTTCATCACATTTTATTGGACGGGTGGAGTCTTGGGATTGTATTAAGTGATTGGATGAGTGCATATGAGCGCTTATCAAATGAAGACAAACCTCTTCTTGAAAAAAGACCGTCCTATCAATCATTTGTTAAATGGCAGCAGCAAAATCTTCAACAGACAGAAGCGCAAGCTGTCTACTGGAAAAATGTTTTCGATGGCTGGAGTTATGCAGAACTGCTTCCAAAGTCAGGCGGCGCATATGAAGATTCAGGTGCTTTTCATCAATATGAACATCAAGTGGATGCTTCCATTGCGGAGAGGCTGAGCAAATTCACGAATCAACATGATGTGACATTGGCATCTGTCATGTATACGCTGTGGGGAGTTTTGCTATCTAAGTACGCCAACCAAGATGATATTGTCTTTGGAACAACAGTATCAGGAAGAAATGCGGATGTTCCTCAAATTGAAAAGATGACAGGTTTATTTATTAACACATTACCGCTGCGTGTCTCATTCGAACAGGATCGGCCGATTGTTGAACAGATGCAGGAAGTGAGTCGGGAAATCGCAGTGAGAAATGAATATGAACATACTCCGCTATCCGACTTAAAGAAATATGCAGGAATGACGGCAGAGCAATCATTATTTGATTCAATCGTCGTCATTGAAAACTATCCACTAGATCGAATGCTCACGAAAAGCGATCAGCCTGTGCGTATTCGCAGATTTGAGATGAAAGAACAGACGGAATTCGATCTCACGCTTAGTGTACAGGCGTTTGATGAACAGCTGCATTTTTCATTGGTGTATAACCCCGTCAGCTTTTCTGCTGAACAAATTGATAAATGGTGTCAGCATTTTCTTCATCTCCTGTCTGATGCTTGTGCTCACCCACAAAAATCTGCTGCTCAGTTACAGCTGCTATCAGAAGAAGAGATAGAAAAGCAGTTAACAGTTTTTCAGCAATATGGCGGGGCAACGTCTATCAATGAACCAACGGTGATTGACCTATTTGAAGAGCAAGTGGAGCGAACGCCAACGGCAGCCGCAGTTGAGTTTGGCGGTACGACGGTTACATATGAACAACTCAACAAGAGAGTGAATCAGCTCGCACGCTATTTACAAAATAAAGGGGTCAAACAGGAGCAGCGTGTCGGCATTTTAGCAGAGCATTCCATTGAAATGGTGATAGCATGCTTAGCTATTTTAAAAGCTGGCGGGGCTTACGTGCCAATTGATCCTGAATACCCGCAGGAACGAATAGAGTATCTACTAGAAGACAGCGGAGTAGAATGGCTCCTAACTCATCCGATTAAAGGACTCACCTATGCCTATAACGGAGAAAAAATTGATATCACACAGCCGGATCTATATACCGGATTATCAGATAACTTGGCAGAAGCCATCACCTCAGACCAAACAGCCTACTGCATTTATACATCAGGAACGACAGGAAGACCTAAAGGTGTACTCATTCATCATCTTGGTTTAGCCAACTATATTGATTGGGCGAAACAAGTATATGTTCGAGGAGAAACAAGGCATTTTGCTTTGTACACATCGTTGTCATTTGACCTGACAGTTACTTCAATTTTCACACCGCTCATTTCAGGAAATACCATCATGATTTATCACCATGAAAACCGGCAGCTGCTTGTCGAAGATATCATAAAAGATAATCGCGTACATGTGATGAAACTGACACCATCTCATTTACAGTTTATTAAGCACCTGTCTTTCCCGGAAAGCCAAATGAAATGTTTTATTTTAGGCGGAGAACAGCTGGAAACATCTTTAGCGAAATCCATTCAGCAGTCATTCCCGCAGCCTATAGAAATTGTGAATGAATATGGACCAACTGAAACAGTGGTTGGCTGCATGATTCATCGATATGACCAGGACCTTGATCAAGACGTGTATGTACCGATCGGAAAACCTGCACAGCATACAGATATTCTTCTTTTTGACAGACATATGAATCTTATGCCGGAAGGAACCATCGGTGAATTATATATTGGGGGGAAAGGTGTTGCAAAAGGGTATTTGAATCGTCCAGAGCTAACCGAAGAGCGGTTTGTCGATCATCCTTTCCAGCCAGGTGAAAAAATTTATAAAACAGGTGATGCAGCCCGCATTCTGCCTAATGGGCTCATTCAGTTTTTAGGCCGAAATGATGATCAAGTGAAGCTGAGAGGCTATCGTATTGAAACAGGTGAGATTGAATTTTGGCTGAATGAACAGCCAGGGGTCAAAGCAGCAGCTGTTGCTGTAAAGCCAGATGTTTCTGGTACACCATGTTTAGCCGCATATGTTGTCACGACAGCCATACTCGATCAAGCTGCAATGAAACGAGCACTAGCCGATCAGCTGCCAGATTATATGATTCCAACTCACTTTGTTCAGTTGGATGATATGCCGCTGACTGCCAACGGCAAATTAGATAAACGGGCTTTACCTGCTTTGAAACAGGGGCAACAAATGAAAAAGCAGGCGGGCTCTGACAATCTTTCTGATACTGAGAAAGTCATTCAAGACATCTGGAAAAAAGTCCTCGGCTTAGATGAGGTAAGTGTTCATGACAAATTCTTTGACATTGGGGGGCATTCTCTAAACCTGATTCATGTCAATCAACAGCTCGCTAAGCAATTGAATCAAAGCATTCCAATGGTCGAAATGTTCCGCCGTCCAACGATTAGAGAGCTAGCTGCATATTTAAGCGGTGCAACAGAGCAAAAGGGATCTGGCACACAGCCTGCGAACCAAAAGAAAAGAAAAGCCAACGAGCCGATTGCGATTATTGGAATGGCAGGTAAATTCCCTGGTGCAGAAAATGTTGAGGCATTTTGGCGAAATTTGAAGAATGGAGAAGAATCGATTTCATTCTTTTCCGATGAAGAATTGCTAGAAGCTGGAATTGACCGCCAAACCTTTGAACGTTCCGATTATGTAAGAGCAAAAGGTGTGATTGATGGACCTGATTTATTTGATGCATCCTTCTTCGGCTATTCACCAGGTCAGGCAGAAATGATGGATCCTCAAATACGGCTGCTGCATGAATACGCCTATAAGGCGCTGGAAGATGCGGGGTATGTGCAGGAAGATTATCAAGGTAAGGTCGGTTTGTTTACTGGGTCCACATCCAACTTTCAATGGATTCAGCGTTTTGCATCTTCGCTTGATAGCAGCATGTCAGAGCTGTTTGAAGTGGGCTCGCTCAATGATACGTATACCGTGAGTACAAGAATTGCCCATAAATTGAATTTGAAAGGACCAGCGCTCACATTGCAAACCGCTTGTTCGACTTCTTTGGTCGCCTTGCATTTGGCCTGTCAATCCATTGCAAATGGTGATTCAGATGTAGCGCTTGCGGGAGGCGTGTCGATTTTACACCCAGTGAAATCAGGCTACATTTATCAGCAGAACATGGTGAAATCAAGCGATGGTCATTGTCGTGCCTTTGACGATCAAGCAGATGGCACTGTTGGTGGAGATGGTGTGGGTCTTGTTGCTTTAAAAGCACTTAGTGAAGCCATAGAAGATGGTGACCATATTTATGCGGTCATTAAGGGCTCTGCCATCAACAATGATGGTGATCAAAAGGTTGGCTTCAATGCTCCAAGTGTTGAAGGTCAGACAAGGGTCATCCAGGATGCCTTACATCAAGCAGATGTTTCACCAGATACGATTGAATATATAGAAACACACGGAACTGGAACGTCACTTGGAGATCCGATTGAAATAGAGGCGCTCACAAAAGCTTTCGACACAGAGAAAAAACAATTTTGCCGCATTGGGTCTGTGAAATCAAATATTGGTCATTTGGATGCAGCGGCAGGAGCAGTTGGCTTGATTAAAGCTGTGCTTTCTCTTCAGCATCACACATTTGTGCCTAGTCTTCACTTCAAAAAAGCCAATGAAAACATTGCATTTGAGCATAGTCCTTTCTTTGTAAACACTAAGCTGACCGAATGGAAGCAGCCAGTATCACATTTGCGGAGGGCTGGTGTGAGCTCATTTGGAATGGGCGGAACCAATGCGCATGTCATATTAGAAGAAGCGCCGCAAAGAGATCGTCAACAAATGCCTCGTTCGGCTGAGCTGCTTGTCCTTTCAGCAAAGAGCAAAACGAGTTTGGAACGAATGAAAGACAACCTTGTGAATCAGTTGGAAAACACGCCTTCTCTCAATTTGGCAGACGCAGCTTATACCTTGCAAACAGGCAGGCAGTCCTTTGGATTCCGTCAAGCCTTTGTTGCGGCCAGCAGAGAAGATGCATTGCGTGTATTAACAGAAAAGCAAGGCAAGGGTATTGGGAAGCTCATGCATTCGCATGTGGAGAAACAAAAGATTATTTTTATGTTTTCTGGACAAGGCAATCAATACCTCAATATGGGATTAGATTTGTACCGGGAGGAGCCTTACTTTAAGAAGCAAATGGATGCTTGTTTTCAAGCATATGAAGAAGCAACAGGGCGAAGTCTTGCTCGCATTCTTTATCCATTAGCGGCTGAAACAGAAAAGGCACGCGAAAAATTGGCAAGCACTCAATATGCACAGCCAGCCATTTTTGCCATTGAATATGCCCTTTCCATGCTCTTCATTGAATGGGGGATTCGTCCTGATGCAATGATCGGCTATAGCTTTGGCGAATTAACGGCAGCCGCTATATCAGGCCTTTTCAGCTTAAAGGAAGCAATGTCGATGGTCGCCTGCCGGGCGAATGCGATGCAGTCGTCGCCAGCTGGCATCATGATGAGTGTTCCATTACCTGAAGCAGAGTTAAAACCGATGCTTCCAGAAGATATTTCTCTCGCTGTTGTCAATGATTCCTCATGTATCGTGTCAGGTCTTGAAGCAGCGATAAGTGAATTTGAACAAGAGCTGAAGAATAACAGATTGATGTGTATGCGATTAGGTGGAACCATTGCTGCTCACTCACATGTCATGAAGGAAGCAGCGGAGCAATTTGGTGAAAAATTAAAGGATATTAAAGCCAAGCAGCTACGTATTCCATTCATTTCGAATTTGACAGGAGACTGGATGACAAATACGAGTGCTCAGGATATGTCCTATTGGAAAAGGCATATGACCGATACGGTTCGTTTTGCTGAAGGCATCACAAATATTTTACAGCAAGACAATATTCAATTAATTGAGATTGGACCAGGTCAAGATTTAAGCGTGATGGTCAACCGGTCACTGAACGGCATGAATCAGCATGTATGTCATGTGCTCAGACATGCAAAACAAGATGTGACGGATACTGAATTTTTACTTGGGCAGATTGGACGTCTTTGGACACACGGAATAACCATCGACTGGAACAGGTTCCATCTAAACCGTCAGCCGCAGAAAATGCCGCTGCCAACGTATGCGTTTGATCAAACCTCCTATTGGTATGATGCATCAGACCGTGTAAAACGCGATAAACCTAAGCAGTCTGGACGAAAGGAGCAAATGGATGAATGGTTCTATACCCCTTATTGGGAGGCGGACCTTTCCCCTTATGTGTCATCAGATGATTCCTCTTTTGGAGCCTTGCTTTTGTTTGCGGATTCATCTGTCTTTGGAGAGAAGGTTGCAGCCGAGCTTCTGACGAAACGGAACGAGTTCGTAGTGGTTCAGAAAGGAAATGAATTTACGAAGCATGATGAAAAAAGCTACACCATTCGGTCACATAAGCCTTCTGATTATGAAAAGCTCATATCAAATCTGGCAGATGACCAAATCAACGTGTCAGAAGTTTGTCATCTATGGGGACTTTCAGAACGACAGCCGTCTCAATCCGAAGAAGAATGGGTGAAACAAACGCAGCAAGATGCTTATTACTCCTTGCTTTATATCGGACAGGCTTTGAAAAAATCTGTTTTGGACCAAAAAGTATCCATTACAGTTCTTTCCTCATTGACGTATGCCGTTGGCGGTGAGTCTATCCTTTATCCTGAAAAAGCAATCCATCTTGGACCTGCCATGGTTATTTCACAAGAAACACCGAACTTGCGTTACCGCATTCTTGATGTCGATCGTCCGGTGGCAAATGGGGTGCAGGAAAAGAGGTTGCTGAAACAAATTAGCGATGAGTTAGATCGAACATCTGGACAGCTTCTCACGGTCTATCGACGAAATAAGCGATATGTGAAAAAGTATGCCAAAGCTCTAGTTCCCGAAACAGGACATACTCAGTTGGCTAAAAAAGATGGTGTATACATTTTAATTGGCGGTCTTGGGTTTATTGGATTGAATATTGCACAGGCTTTGACCGAGCAAACGAAGGGAACGTTGATCTTAACGAGCAGGTCTGGACTGCCTGATAGAAGCAAGTGGCAAGAGTGGCTTGCTACGCACGATGAACAGGATCCAACTAAGAAAAAAATACAAAAGGTAATGGCACTTGAAGAGGCTGGTGCAGAAGTTCTCATAAAGAAAGTAGATGTTCGCCACAGGGAAGATATCCAGCAATTGATCAACACGGTGGATGCGGCCTATGGACAGATTGACGGTGTGATCTATGCAGCTGGGGTGACGGGTGATCAATCCTTCAGAGTGATGGAGCAAACAGATGTCACATTCTCAGAACCCCACTTTGAAGCGAAGATGAATGGTGTACTTCATCTTGATGCCGCCTTAGGTGACCGATCACTTGATTTCTGTTTTGTACTGTCATCTTTGTCACCGATCTTAGGCGGACTCGGTTTCACAGCCTATACAGCTGTGAATCATTTCATCGATGCGTACGTGTATGAACGAAATCTTCGTTCAGAAATGCAGTGGTCTGTCATTAGCTTTGACGGCTGGGAATTTGAGCAAGGAAAGCAGCTCGATCTTCCAATCGGAGATGATGTCACCGAAACGTTAATTACAGAAAAAGAAGGAAGAAGGATCTTTGAACGATTGCTTTCACTGGATCAAGTGGAACAAATGGTTATTTCAACAACGTCTTTACATGATCGAATTCACCGATATGTAGACCGTTTATCCCGTGAGGAAGAGAGTGCCGGAGAGCATGCACAAGATGGAAACTTATATTCTCGGCCAGCGCTGTCAACGAATTATGTTGCACCTGAAACGGAGCTAGAGAAGGAATTAAGTCAGCATTGGCAAGCTTTCTTTAAAATTGATGAAATTGGCATAGATGATCATTTCTTTGAAATGGGTGGAGATTCTCTAAAGGCGATTACTTTCATTGGCATCATTCATCGCGCATTCAGTGTAGAGCTGACGCTGCCACAATTCTTCCAAATACCAACGATCCGATTAATGGCAGAATATATCGACCAAGCAGACACTGCTGCTTATCATGCGATTGAAAAAGCCGAAATGAAGGAGCATTATCCTCTGTCGTCTGCGCAAAAACGGTTGTATCTCATGCAGCAAATGGATGTAAGCAGCACAGGATACAACGAATTTAAAGCAGGACGAATTAAAGGAAGGCTCGATATCAACAGGTTGGAATGGGCATTTCAGCAGCTTATAAAGAGACACGAAAGTTTGCGAACAGCGTTTGTACTAGAGAATGGCGTCCCTTTTCAAAAGATTGAAGAAGAGGTACCATTTGCAGTCACGTTGTTTGACCTCACAGAGGGATCGACACAAGGATCTGAGGAAGATCAAAAACAAGTGATTGAACAATTTTTGACTGCCTTTACGTTAAGTGAGGCTCCATTGATGAGAGTTGGTGTGATGAAGCTGGCAGAAGAGGAATTCGTGCTCATGCTGGACATGCATCACATTATCTCGGATGGTCTTTCTCAAGATATTTTGGTCAACGACTTTATGCAGTTATACGACGGCAGGACGCTTGAGCCTCTCGCTTTGCAATATAAAGATTTTTCAGAATGGCAAAATGACATACTTGCGTCTGAAGCATTGAAAGAATCGAGTGATTACTGGAAAAACCGGTTAGAAGGTGCCCCGCTGCTTGATCTGCCAACAGATTTCGATCGGCCAGAGGTGAGACAATTCCGCGGCGGACATTATACGTTCCGTATAGAAGAAGCGGAGCTGAACGCGTTTAAGCAGGTGATTTTAAAGGAAGACGCAACATTGTTTATGGGTCTGTTAAGTCTGTATCAGATTTTGCTTCATAAATTAAGCGGACAATCAGATATCACCGTCGGGGTTCCGGTAGCAGGTAGAAAACAAGAGGAGCTGCAGCAAGTCATTGGTATCTTTGTCAATATGCTGCCACTTCGTTTATATCCTAAAGCAGAGCTGACTTATCAGCAATTCCTTCAGGATGTAAAGGCGCATGTGATCGATGATTTCGGTCATCAAGAATATCAATATGAACAAATGGTGCAAGACCTCCAGCTGAGCCGGAGTGTCAGCCGGAATCTATTGTTTGATGCTGTGTTCGCCTTGCAAAATATGAATCAGCCAGAACTGAAAGTTGGCGGTTTAACCTTTAGTGATTATCCATACGAGACAGGAACGTCGCGATTTGATTTACTCTGGATTGCGTATGAACAGGAAGACGGTCTTTCTTCAACGATTGAATATAATACTGAGCTTTTCACAGAGGAAACCATAGAGCGGATTGCAGGTCTGCTGAAAGACATCATGCGGGCTGTTTCAGTAGATGCGGTGAGAATAGAAGAAATTGAACTGACTTCTTCATTCAAGCAATTAGACGACGTATCTCTTTTGGAATTAGATGACTTAAAAATATAAGCAAAGAGGTGAATGGAAGAGTGATTGAACATGATGATTTTCAACTGAAAGCAGCGGCGAAGGAAAAGGTGAGGGAAAGAGCCTACTGGACATCTATTTTATCAGATGTTCAGCTGGATGGCCGCATTCCTCATACGGTTTCACAAGCCAAGCCTGCTGCTATGAACCGATCGCTTCATTCGTCCTTCCCGATGGCTGTAAACCATTCGTTAAAGCAATTATGTGGAGATTCTGATTTGCGCTTGTTTATCGTGCTGACCACAGCCGCTTTTGGCTTGCTTCAGCGTTATAGCGGAAAAACTGAGTTGATGGTGACTGTTCCTACAATGGAACAGTCCGCCAATCAATCCACTATTAATCATATGTTGCCGCTTAAGGCAGAGATTGATCCTCATATGAGCTTTAGCGCAGGGTTAGACGCAGTGAAACAATCGTTTCAGGAGGCAGTGCGTCATCAAAACTATCCTGTTCATATTTTAATGGATGAGCTTTGGCATTCAGTAGGAGATGACAAGAAGCGTGTCAATCTGGCATGTGCGTTTGAGACATTGCATGGGCATACGGACCGAGAGCAGCTGCACGCGGATGTGCTCATTGTTTGGAAGAAAGAACAAGATCACCTTCATGCTGAAGTTCACTGGGATGCTTCCATTTATGACGATCAAATGATGGAGCAGTTCTCTAGACATTTCATGACACTCACAGAGCAATTTCTTAAAACGCCTGAACAAGCGATGAGCACACACTCATTTTTATCTGATGTCGAGAAAAGTCAGCTGTTTGATTCGTTTCAAGGTGAGTCGCTCGCTTATCCAGTGGATCGTGATATTGTGTCATTATTTTTTCAGCAAGTCCAATTGCATTCAGCACGAACGGCCGTTGTGTTTGGCACCACCTCCTATACATATGAAGAGGTTGATGATTTATCGGATCGCATTGCGCTTAGACTGTCTCAAAGTCAGATCACGCGTGAGACCCCAGTTGGTCTCAGAATGAATCGGTCTGCTGAACTGGTCATTGCCATTCTTGGCATTTTAAAGGCTGGCTATGCTTACTTACCGATTGATGTCCATCTGCCGATTGAAAGAATCCGGTATATGCTCAAAAACAGCGGCGCTACAGCCATAGTATCGGACGAAGACGGACACGAAGGTTTGGATGTCGAGGTTCATGTTATTCAAGACATGCTTCAAGAATCCCCCATTACAGAGAATCTCACTTGGTCTATTTCGCCTTCGGACATGGCGTATGTCTTGTATACATCGGGTACGACTGGGCATCCAAAAGGGGTCGTTATTGAACATCGTCATGTCATTAATTTGGTATACGGAATGAAAACACGCTTTTTTGATCTACTCCCTGATGATTTGCAAGTAGGGATGCTCGCTTCTCATATTTTTGATGCATCTGTTCAAACCTTGTTCCCGGCATTGCTGCTAGGGCATACGCTGCATATTGCCAAAGATGAAGTCCGTATGGATGGGCATGCGTTATGGTCATTTTATCGAGACAACCACATTCAACTGTCAGATGTGACCCCCTCTCATTTAAAGCTGATGAACAAGGCAGCAGCGCAATCGAAACAAGACTTGCCTGCTTTGAACATGCTGCTGGTGGGCGGAGAAGTGTTCACAAAAGAGCTGATGGATCAATTTTTACAGCATGTATCAGGTGAAAAACTCATGATGATTAATGCATATGGGCCTACTGAATGTACGGTTCAGTCGTCATCCTTTTTGATTCCTCATGACTGGGATGAGCAAGTCATCCCTATTGGGCAGCCGATGCCAAATGAGCATATTTTCATATGTGACAAGCAAGGTGAGCCGGTGCCGATTGGTGTTTTTGGCGAATTGTATATAGCAGGTGCTGGTGTAGGCCGTGGGTACATCAATCATCCTGATCTCAACAAGGAGAAGTTTATCAAAAACACAGAGCTGAGCAGCGGGATGTTATACGGTACGGGAGACCTTGCAAGATGGCGGTTTGATGGTTTATTAGAATTTGCTAAAAGAAACGACGACCAAGTGAAAATCAGAGGATATCGAATTGAGCTCGAGGAAATCCGCAGAGCCCTTCTTGATGATCCAAACATACAAGGACTGGTCCAAGATGTCATTGTCATTCCTAAGGAAACGAAGGAACAGGACCAATATATTTGCGCATATATCATGGCAAAACAAGTGATAGATCAGCGCGCACTTCGACAATCTTTAAGTGAAAGATTACCAGGTTATATGGTGCCGAGGCATGTCATTCAAGTAGAGCAATTTCCTCTGAATCTATCAGGGAAATTGGATATTCAAGCACTGCCGAATCCAGAAGATCAGTTAGAAGGCAAATCAGAGCCGGTAACCATTCAGGTTCACAATGAAACAGAGCAGAAGCTTGTTCGTATTTTCGCGTCTATATTACAAGTCCCTGCTTCGCAGATTCGTATAGATGAACCGTTTTTTGATTTAGGCGGGAACTCTTTTAATATCGTTGAGCTGTCCAATAGAGTGAAAGAGGAATTTCAGCAGGAGCTGACTGTGATGGAGCTGTTCCAATATACAACGGTTTCACAAATAGCTGCTCAATTAAAACACAAAGCATCAGGGCAAGAGCAACAAACAGAGGATGATGGAGAAAATGAAGCGGATGACTTAGAAAGTGCCGCACAACTGTTAGGCGGGATGATAGATGAGTAAGTTCACAGGATTAGAGGTTGCAGTGGTTGGGATGGCATGCCGTTTTCCGGGAGCGAAAAATATTCATCACTTCTGGGACAACCTTGCAAATGGGAGAGAGTCCATTACGTTCTTTTCTAAAGAAGAGCTGCTTGAGGCAGGAGTTGAACAAGAAGCATTAGATCATAATCAATATGTTCGTGCCAAAGGAGCAGTCGATCAGCATGATCACTTTGATGCAGATTTCTTTGGTTATTCACAGCGTGAAGCAGAAGTAATGGACCCGCAAATCCGCATGTTTCATGAGGTCGCATGGGAATCCCTAGAAGATGCAGGCTATAACCCTGAAACGTATCAGGAGCCGATCGGTTTATTTGGAGCTGCTTCTGCTAATTTATACTGGCAAGCTGCTTCCATGCTGATGAGATCCAATCACTCATCTGAACAATTTGCGGCTGTTCAATTAACGGATAAAGATTTCATGAACACAAAGGTATCCTACAAATTGAATTTGAAGGGACCGAGCGTAGCTATTGATACAGCTTGTTCTTCCTCTTTGACTGCAATTCATATGGCGGCGCGCGCCCTGATTACTGGAGAATGTAAAATGGCACTCGCAGGCGGCGTCACCATTACGACCCCTCACAAAAAAGGATACATGTATCAAGAGGGCATGATCATGTCGCCGGATGGGCACTGCCGGGCTTTTGATGAACAGGCGGAAGGAACCGTTGGCGGTGAGGGCTGTGGAGTTGTTGTGCTCAAATCCTTAAAGCAGGCGCTAAAAGATAAGGACCATATCTATGGCGTGATTAAAGGGTCAGCCTATAACAATGACGGCGGGCGGAAGGTTGGCTACACAGCGCCAAGCATAGAAGGACAAAGCGAAGTGATTAAAAAGGCGCTCAACATCAGTCGTGTAGAAGCTGAGAGTATTTCTTATATTGAAGCACATGGCACAGGGACGACTCTTGGAGATCCGGTTGAAATTGAGTCGCTGAAGCAAGCCTTTCAAACAGATAAAAAACAGTTTTGTGCGATTGGGTCTGTGAAAACCAATATTGGTCATCTTGACTCAGCTGCAGGGATTGCAGGTTTTATCAAAACAACACTTAGTCTGTACCATCAGATGCTGCCGCCAAGCCTTCATTATAAAAAACCTAATCCGAAAATTGATTTTGAATCAAGCCCATTTTATGTGAATACAACACCTGTACCATGGAAGAAATCAGAGACCCCACTGCGTGCCGGTGTCAGCTCATTTGGAGTGGGCGGAACGAATGTACACTTGATCATGGAAGAGGCACCCGCCGCCGATAAGCCGTCAGCAGACAGAGGTCATGAACTAATGGTGATTTCGGCAAGATCGAAGCAAGCGGTACAAAAGTCTACTGAACAAATCACATCTTATTTAACAGAACAAACGAGCGTCTCACTATCCGATGCAGCATTTACGCTGCAAGAGGGACGAAAACATTTTCCTTATCGCCAAGCTTTTCTTGCAGGTCCTGACCGCACATTCCAGTCAGCCGGCCAGCCGCAAAAGGCCTTTCAACAGCCTGCGGTCGTTTGGATGTTCTCTGGACAAGGTGCTCAGTATGTGAATATGGGCAAGGATTTATATGAGAAAGACCCTGTATTTAAACAAACGCTTCAGAAATGTTTTGCCATCATTTTATCCTTATCAGGTGTTGAGATCGAGAACGTGTTATATCCAACAACCGAAGAAGAGTTTATAGAAGCTGAACAACTCATGCAGCAAACGTCATATACACAAATCATCTTGTTTAGTTTTGAGTATGCGCTTGCGTCGAAGCTGATGGGACTAGGCATACGTCCGCATTATTTCATTGGTCATAGTATTGGAGAAATCACGGCTGCCTGTGTGGCTGGTATGATCCATCTTGAAGATGCAATCCGTATTGTTTTAAAAAGAGGCAGTTTGATGCAAAAAATGCCTCCAGGTGAAATGGCCGGTGTGTCACTCCCTGCCGAAGAGATTAAACATGATCTTCCAGAAGGTGTCGAGCTTTCTGCTGTGAATAGCTCACAATTATCCGTTGTTTCCGGTCCGTCAGATCGGTTACAGGTATATATCGAACAAGCTGAAAAAAGAGGAGCTTCTGTCCAAATATTGAAAACCTCTCACGCCTTTCATACGAGTATGATGGCCGAAGCGTCCGAACAGTTGAAGAACGTTCTCTCAGAGATCACCTATCAGCAGGGAGAGGTACCGATCCTTTCGAATGTGACAGGGAGCTGGTTAACGAATGAACAAGCCGCATCACCTGATTACTGGGCATCTCATATCAGGCAGCCTGTTTTATTTAGTCAAGGATTAGAGACATTACTTGGACTCGGAGAGATGGTTTTCATTGAAGTGGGGCCAGGTCATACGTTAACTCAATTCGTGAGACGCCATGATCACTATGATGTGAACAAAGCAGCAGCTGTTTCATTGGTGAGACATCCAAAAGAACAAGCAGCTGATGATGAATATATGGAAAAGGCGATAGGGAAACTGTGGAGTTACGGAGTGGAGCTAAACTGGAGCGCTGTCAGAAAAGAAAAGGCCTCATATCGAGTTTCACTGCCAACGTATCCATTTGAGCATCAAATATTCCCTTCACCGCAGTTTAAAGCAGATCAGATGATGACTGCTTTAACGCCAGAAAAGATGGAGAAACGATCAGCTGATTTTCAAGACTGGTTTTACATTCCGGTATGGGAGCGCTCTTCACCTGTACTAAAGGAGCAACATCATCAAGGAAAACGCATCTTGGTATTTGAAAAAAATGGTCATATTGGCGCCTATTTGAAAGAACGGCATGCAGAAGTGATCAGCGTATGTCAAAGTGATCATACGATGAAAGAAAATGACCATTTGCTGAAGGCTGACGTTTATATGCTGTCACACTTAGAGTGGGTTATGGCTGAATTGCAGGAATCTGGATTTATTCCTGAAGAGATCATCTGGATGCATGATGAACTGACGAAAGATACCGATGATCAGCCAAACTACTTATCTGTGCTCGATCTCGTCAGACTAATCAGTCAGTATCATAAGACAAGCATACGTCTTCACCTTGTGACAAGCCAAGCACATGATGTGATCGGCATGGAGAAGGTCAATCCACTTCAAGCAACATTTACAGGGCTAGCTTTGACCATTCCTCAAGAATATCAGCATATTGAGTGTCAGCATATTGATGTATGTGAGGATACAAAGGCGAATTGGCCGCTATTCCTTTCATACGAGATTGCAATGCACGATCAAGAAGCAGTCGTTGCGTATCGCGTGAACAGCAGATGGATTCGAAAAGCTTCGAGAACACCTTTAAGAAAAGAGGGATCGTCCAAGCAGCCTTTCAGGTCTAATGGCGTTTACCTCATTACTGGCGGTATGGGCGGTATTGGCTTCACACTAGCTCAACATTTAGCAGAAACGTATCAAGCAAAACTTGTGATCATGAGCCGTTCGCAAATACGTGAACGCGCTGCCTGGCATGAGCTGCGTGATGCGAATGGGAAAGAAGCTGAGATCGTGAAAAAGCTGATGACTCTTGAAGAGTTAGGAGCTGATGTACAAGCTGTACAAGGTGATGTGTCAGATAAAGATGCTGTACAGAAAGCGGTTCAGCTGGCTCATACGGCATTTGGTCATTTGCATGGTGTCATTCATGCGGCAGGAGAGGCAGATGGGAAAATCATTCAAGCAAGAACAGCAGACGATGAAATTCGCATGTGTCAGGCAAAAATCAATGGGACCTATGTGCTGAATGAAGCACTCAAGGATGAAACGCTCGACTTCTTTTTACTTTGTTCCTCTCTTGTTTCCTTTCTTGGAGCGGCTGGACAAGTGGCTTATGCAGCTTCAAATGCTTTTCTGGACAGCTTTGCTCATGCCAAAAGGCAGGAAGGGAAGCCGGTTATTTCTTTAAATTGGGATCGGTGGGAGAAAGTCGGCATGGCACACGACTCGGCATTAGCGGCCAAAGTCAATGACATGATGGCGCTCGAGGAACAGGATGGAATTTCACCAGAACAAGGAATAAGAGCCGTCCAGGAAGTGCTGCGTCTAGATTATCCGCAAATTCTTGTATCCGTTCAAGATATGGGCGAGAGAATGAAACAACGCTTAACCTCTCTGCAGCAAGAAGAAGAGCCGTCTCAAGAGATATCTCAGATCATAGATGATCGTCTAGAAGCATCCTTAAGTGATGTACTCAGCTCCTTTTTTCCTCATGAGCCGGATGTGAATGAGAATTTCTTTGAAATGGGTGCGACATCCCTTGATTTACTGCAGATGAGCGGTCAAATCAAATCAATTTATGGCATAGAGGTTCCGGTGGTCATGATGTACAGCCATCCGACCATCGCGGCATTGGCTGCAGAACTAAAGAAGATTCATGGAGTAAAGGAAGAAAAGCAAGCTGTTACTGAATCAACCAATCTCCGAAAACAGGCGATGGCAGAAGGAAAAAATCGACGTAAACAGAGATTAAAACGAAAATAGATGGGAGAAATGCAGCGTATGTCTGATCAAGAGCAATGGATCGAATCTGGACTTGAAATTGCAGTCGTAGGATTAGCAGGTACGTTTCCCGGAGCACCGAATGTCCAATCGTTTTGGGAAAATATATCGCAAGGGAAAGAATCCGTTACGTTTTTCACTGATGAAGAATTAAAGGCAGCGGGTGTAGATGAGACGCTGTTAAAACGGTCTGATTATGTGAAGGCGAAGCCATATTTAGAAAATGCATCTTCTTTTGATGCAGACTTTTTTGGCTACTCTCCGCGAGAGGCATCCATTATGGACCCGCAAATTCGATTGATGCACGAATGCACATGGCATGCGCTAGAGGACGCTGGCTATGAGCCTGAGCAATACGAAGGGTTAATTGGCCTTTATGCCGGGGCATCTAGCAATTTATCGTGGATGGGGCAGCATATGTCGTCTCTTGAAAAGAATGAAGATGTGTTTCAAATCATGCATCTCAATGACCCGTCCTTCGCTTCCCGGGTTGCCTATAAATTAAATCTAAAAGGACCAAGTGTATCAGTGCAAACGGCTTGCTCCACGTCGCTTGTTGCTATCCATATGGCCTGCCAAGGATTAATCGGTGGCGAATGTGACCTTGCACTAGCGGGGGGCGTCACACTCCATCAGCCACAGATCACAGGATATCAATACCAAGAAGGAATGATTTATTCCCCTGATGGACATTGCCGTCCGTTTGATGAAAAAGCAAAAGGGACCATTTTTGGTGAAGGTGCAGGCGTTGTTGCACTAAAACGGTTAAAAGATGCGATAGAAGACGGAGATTTTATTTATGCCGTTGTAAAAGGATCTGCAACGAACAATGATGGAAGCAACAAAGTCGGCTATACAGCCCCAAGTGTCAGTGGACAGGCAAGTGTCATTGAATCTGCTTTAGAAATGGCCGAAACAGAGCCAGAGACAATCTCATACATCGAAGCACATGGAACAGGTACGCCTGTTGGAGATCCGATTGAGATTGAGGCACTTACTCGTGCTTTTCAAACAGAGCAAAAAGGCTTTTGCCGACTTGGGTCAGTCAAAGCTAATATTGGGCATTTAGATGCCGCCAGCGGTGTAGCTGGTTTTATCAAAACAGTCATGATGCTGCATCATCGACAATTTGCTCCAATGCCGCACTTTGAGAAGCCGAATCACCGTATTCCATTTGATCAAACGCCATTTTATGTTGGAACAGATAAAGAGGAGTGGAAGACGTCTCATTTGCCAAGGAGAGCTGGAGTCAGTGCCTTTGGTATAGGGGGAGCAAATGCCCATGTCATCTTAGAAGAGGCAAAGCCGAGAGAAGCAAACAGCACGACCTCGTCCAAAGAATTAATCGTGCTGTCAGCCAGATCAACGCATGATTTGAAGAACATGACAAAAAACTTGAAGGAATATGTCTCCTCACATCATGAACTCTCACTTGGTCAAGCAGCTTATACCTTACAAAGGGGAAGAAAAGCCTTCAAATATCGAAAAACGCTTGTCTGCTCCACACGTGATGAATTATTAGAACAGCTGCATGTGCTAAACGAAGAGACGCCAGGCAGAGAAAGTCTTCTTTATAAGCAGATAAACATGAGGCTGACTGGTTTTCATGAAGAAGGATTACGTGATTACATCAAGCTGTATGAGAAAGATCTTTCATTTAAAACAGAAGTGGATCGTTTAATGAGCCTCGTCCAATCCGTGATACCTATTAAAAAAGACGATCTGTTCCATTTCAAACAAAACGGTCACGCAGAAGTAGCTATGCTGATCATGACATTGGCTTTTGCCAGCCAGCTAAGATCACTCGGAATTGAACCAGACGTATGGATTGGAGAGGGCAGCGGGGTGTGGACAGCTTTATGTGCAGCAGATGGGCTTGAGCTAACAGAGGCGGCATCTATTGTATACCGCCTTCATGACAACCAGATGATCAATCAAAAGCTGGCTGCATTGCCTCAGAAGACACTCCAACAGCCTGTTTACATTGCGCAGGCAGGGGAGGAACTAGCTGCTTTCGATCCATCGTCTGCAATGCGTTTCCTTGATATAGAACAGCCTGTAAAATCGCCTTTGTTCAAGCAAGAATCAACAGCCTTGATGATTGATCTTTCAAAGAAACAAGGAATTGTGGTTGAAAAGGGAGCAGAAAAAACAACCGAACCACTTGATGGAGACCTGATGCAAGTCGCAGGTGTTCTTTGGGAAATGGGGGTCGACTTAGCTTTTCCTTTAACAGAGGAGAAGAATAGGAAGCGCATTCCGCTTCCAGGCTATCCATTTCATAAAACAGATTTCTCTGTACAAACAAAAACGATGGCAGCTATTGAACCACAAAAGCCGAAGGCTGTGAAGCGTGACTTTCCTTCACTCGCCTCTTTACAAAAAGATATTCACACCATTGTTCAAACTCATTTTGGATTTGATCAAATGGATGATGACTCGCCATTTTTTGAATTTGGTGCGACATCACTTGATATATCTCAGCTTGCAGCAAAAATCTCTGAGCGAATGGATCAACAAATTGACACTGTTCAATTGTATCGGTTTGCTACAGTTGCAAGTCTTTCTGAATACTTATTTAAAGAACAAACGGAACGTGAGCAAACACCAGCTTCTTTCCCAAAAAGAAATACATCACAGGAAAATCCAGATATTGCGATTGTCGGAATGGCAGGAAGATTCCCAGGGGCTTCATCGCTAGAAGACTTTTGGCAGCGTCTTGTGAATGGCGAGGAAATGATTCACTTTTTCACAGAAGAAGAACTCAAGAAAGCAGGGCTGGATGCGTCAGTCTATCAACATCCGAATTTCATTGGAGCAAAAGGACGTTTACAAGAAATTGAAGGTTTTGATGCAGATTTCTTCAACTATTCTGCTAGAGAGGCAGAGCTAATGGATCCACAATTCAGGCTCTTGCATGAATGTGCTTGGGAAGCGCTGGAGGATGCTGGCTGTGACCCTGATAGAATGGCAGGGAAAATTGGAGTTTATACAGGAACAAGCCCAAATCATGAATGGCTGACACGCTTTGCACATCAAATGGAAGCAACCGAGCAATTCAGCGCAATGCTGTTAAATGATCGTGAGTTCTTTAGTACGCAACTCTCTTATAAATTGAATCTACACGGGCCTAGTGTGACGATGCAGACAGCTTGTTCGACCTCACTTGTCAACATTGGTATGGCCTGTCAAGCATTATTGAATCAAGAATGTGATGCAGCACTGGCAGGAGGTGTGACGGTCAGTTCTCCAGAAAATATCGGCTATATTTATCAAGATGGAATGATTCAATCAAAAGATGGCCATTGCCGTCCGTTTGACCAAGAGGCGAGCGGAACCATTTTCGGAGATGGAGCGGGGATCGTTCTGTTAAAACGTTATGAAGATGCGATAAGAGATGGCAACCCGATTCATGCGGTGATCAAAGGGGTTGGCGTGAACAATGATGGCAGCCGAAAAGCTGGTTTTACCGCTCCGAGTGTGGAAGGGCAGGCAGAGGTATTAAAAGAAACGTATGAAAAATCAGGTATAGATCCCGCGTCTATCGGTTATTTAGAAGCGCATGGTACGGGGACAAAAATGGGAGATCCAATTGAAGTATCCGCCCTTAGCCAAGTGTTCAAAGGAACAGAGCCGCTGACAATCCCAATCGGTTCAGTTAAAAGTAATGTCGGACATTTAAATAGTGCGGCAGGGATTGCAGGTCTGTTTAAAGCCATTTTGGCTATTCAGCACAAAACGATCCCGCCAACCATTCATTATGAATCACCCAATCAGGAGATTCCTTTTAAAGATACACCGTTTTATGTGAATCAAAAGGCGCTGTATTGGAAGGAATCAGATAAGCCGAGAAGAGCGGGGATTAGTTCCTTCGGTATCGGCGGGACAAATGCCCATATGATCATAGAAGAAGGCATACAGGCAAAGCAAAAGTCAGCTTCTAAGCAAAAGCAGCTGCTCGTCTTATCTGCAAAAACGGATACCGCTTTAGCGAAAATGACAGATCAATTAAAGCAGTATGTGATACAGCATCCTCAAGTTTCGCTTGAAGATATTGCTTATACATTGCGTTATGGCAGAAAGCAATTTCCATACCGAAAAGCCATTGTACTTGCTTCTGCTGATGAATGGCTGCAGCAGAAACAGCTTGAAACCAGTGTGTTCCGAAGCAAAAAATGGCGTAAAGCTACCTTTATGTTTTCAGGTCAAGGTGCTCAATATGCTGGCATGATGCGCGAATTATACGATGCAGAACCAGTGTTCAAATGGGAAGTGGATAGATGCTTCAAATATGTAATGGAGACGGAGCAAGTTGATTTAAAAGGCATTGTTTTTCCAGAGGATGAAACGAATGAAGACATCACAAAAACGTCAAATGCTCAGCCGCTTCTCTTTATATTTGAGTACGCATTAGCAAAATTACTTCAGCATAGCGGTGTTGAGCCAGAATCAATGATTGGGCACAGTATCGGCGAATATGTTGCCGCTTGCTTGTCAGGGGTCTTTTCTCTGGAGTCAGCATTAACACTCGTCATGGCAAGAGGCAGATTGATGCAAGGAATGGAAAAAGGCGCCATGCTTAGTGTGCAATTACCCGAGGCGGAGCTGAATTCGATCATTGATGAATCGCTTTCGATTGCTGCAGTCAATGCAAAAGACCTTTGTGTCGTTTCTGGTAAAGAAGAGCATATCACCGCTTTTGAAAAGAAATTACAGGACAAGGGAATTGTGACAAGACAGCTCCATACTTCTCATGCTTTTCATTCCTATATGATGGAGCCGATGCTTGAGGCGTTTCAACAATTCGTAGAGAAAGTAGAACTGCATGAGCCGACGATCCCGTTCATATCAAATGTGACAGGCACTTGGGCGACAAATGAAGAGGTGATGACAGCATCTTATTGGACCAACCATCTGCGTGGAACCGTTCGTTTTCATGAAGGTTTATCACAGCTGTTAACCGATGAAGTACGAGCTCTCATTGAGGTCGGACCTGGAAACAGCTTGACGGCATTAGCGAAACGTCATGAAAACAAAGAGTCTCATCATGATGTCCTAAATATGGTGAGGCATGCAAGGGAACAAGCGGATGACCATGCATATTTCTTAAAACGTATAGGAGAGCTATGGGCAGGCGGTTATGAGGTCAAAACGCAGCCGCGTCCAACTCAAGAGGAACGACAGCTTGTATCGCTTCCCACATATCCATTCGAACGAAAACGATATTGGATTGAAGCAGGAAAGCCCGCTTCTCCGCAGCTGTCCATTCCTAAGGAAACGAAGAAAAAAGAGATGGAAGAATGGTTCTATCTGCCTTCATGGGAGCAGCAGCCGCTAAAACCAGTTTTCGAAAAAGAACCAGAAGAGCAAACGTGGCTCATTTTCAAGGATCAGGTTGCCTTTCATGAACTGTTTGCACAATCATTCAAACAACAAGGAATCAAGGTCATTTTTGTCACAAAGGGTGAGGTCTATCAAGAGCTGGAGCAGGCGTTTACGATCAATCCGGCAGAAGGTAAGCACTACAGAAACATGCTAGATTCATTGTCTAATAAAGGTATCAATATCAATCGGATTCTGCATTTATGGGAATCTGCGAAAGAAGAGGACGGATTGAATCGCCAAGCTGCCTTTCAGACGCACATTGAAAAGGGCTATTACAGCTTAATTTTCTTATCTCAAGCGATTGCTGCACAAAAAAATATTCGAGAATGCCGTTTGTTTACTGTCACTAGCGGAATTCAGCCAGTTACAGGGAATGAGATGATATGTGCAGAGAAAAGCGCAATGCTTGGGCCGGTTAAAGTCATTTCACAGGAATACCATCACATTAAATGCTGGAATATCGATGTGGAAGATGTGCCGGATGTTATGACTTGGAAGGAACAGGAGCTTGTCGATCTTATTGGGCAGGAAATTATGCAGCCTGGAAAAGACCAGCTTGTAGCGTATCGCAATCGTCAACGCTGGGTGCAGAGCTACAAACGTTTGCCGCTGCAAAAAGAAGATGGACTTCCGAAACTGATCAGGCCAAATGGTGTGTATCTCATCACGGGTGGTTTAGGCGGCATTGGATTTGTTCTATCAAAGATGCTGGCGAAAGAAGGAAATGTTCATCTTTATTTAACAGGAAGAACGGCATTGCCGCCAAGAGATGAATGGGCGTCATATGTTCAACAAGAGAATGCCGATGAAGCGCAGCGTACGAGAATTAAGAAGGTACTCGAGCTTGAACGATTAGGTGCAACAGTAGAAGCGGTGCAGGCGAATGCAGGAGATCTTAAGCAGATGAAACATGTTTTTGAAATCATTCGCAAAAAGCATGGCGGCGTTGATGGTGTGTTCCATGCGGCAGGATTACCAGGAAGTACATCCTTCCGAGCCATTAAAGATATCCCATCTACACTGGCGCAGGGAGAGGATCAATTCCAATCAAAAGTGAAAGGGCTCGATGTGCTAGAGCAGCTGCTGGAGCAAGAACAAGCGGATTTTTGTCTCCTCTTTTCATCCATAAGTGCACTGCTCGGGGGCTTAGGATTCTCTGCTTACTCAGCAGCTAACTTATATATGGACGCATTTGCAGCTAGACTCAATCAAAATAGTCAAACTCCATGGATGTGTGTGAACTGGGATGCGTGGAATTTCTGGGGTGAGCTAGAATCCACAATTGGTGAATCGATTAATGAGCTTGCGATTTTACCAGAAGAGGGTGCTGAGCTGTTCCAATATGTTCTGTCTAACCGGCAGAATCGTCACATGCTCGTGTCCACAGGAAATCTTGAAGAACGGATAGATCAATGGCTGTCATTAGAATCGAAGGCTGTAGTGAGTGCGGATTCATATGAAGTGTCTAAGCACGAAAGACCAGAGCTGGGCAATCCGTATGTGGCTCCTCGAAATGAAACTGAAAAAGTGATCTGTCAAGTGTGGCAGGATTTTATGGGCATGGAGCAAGTGGGCATTCACGACAACTTCTTTGATTTAGGTGCAAGCTCGCTGGATATTGTTCAAGTGACCAATCGGTTAAACCAAGCACTTCAAACAAATGAAGCCGTGGTGACCTTGTTTACGTACCCATCTGTCGCAGAGCTTGCAAAATATATTCAGCCTTCTGAGGAATCGAAGGAAGATACGATGGAAGAAGAACTAGCCGTCGTCACATCAGGTGATCGAAGAGCTCGTTTTAAACAGCAACGGAATAAAAGATTGAGAGGCGGAATCGAGAATGAATGATACAACGAATCACTATCATGGCGCAGAAATTGCTGTTATCGGTCTTGCAGGTCGTTTTCCAGGTGCCAAAAACGTAGATGAATACTGGGAGAATCTGAAAAAAGGAAAAGAAACAATCTCCTTTTTTACAGAGGAAGAATTACGAAGTGAAGGTACAGATGAAGCCTTATTGAAAAACCCTCGTTTTGTCAAAGCAAAAGGGATGCTTGACGATGTCGATTTATTTGATGCGGATTTCTTTGACTATACTCCGAAGGAAGCGGCTATGATGGATCCGCAGTTCAGACTGTTTCATGAATGTGTTTGGACGGCACTTGAAGATGCTGGGTATGATCCGTTTGAATATAAAGGGCAAATCGGTCTTTATACAGGTGCAGGAATCAATACAGAATGGGTCATGAGAGCACTTCAAGGGGCAGCTCAAGGTGAGGATTCAAAAACGCTGGAAGCTGCTGTTCTAAATATGCGTGACTATTTGGCGACGATGATTTCGTATAAATTAAATCTAAAAGGACCGAGTATGGTGGTGCAAACCGCCTGCTCGACCTCGATGGTGTCGATTCATTTAGCTGTTCAGGCTTTATTAAGCGGAGACTGTCATATGGCTGTTGCAGGCGGTGTGTCCATTCGCCTGCCGCAAAAATCGGGTTATCTATATCAAGAAGGAATGATCCATTCTTCCGACGGTCACTGCCGCGTTTTTGATAATAAAGCAGATGGAACCGTTTTTGGAGATGGTGCAGGAGCTGTTATTTTAAAAAATTTAGAGGATGCAATTGAAGACGGCGATCACATTTATGCTGTCATTAAAGGATCTTCTATTAATAATGATGGAAATAGAAAAGTAGGGTATACGGCACCGAGTACGAAAGGCCAAGTATCAGCTATTAAGACAGCACTTCGAATGGCCGAGGTTGAACCTGAATCCATTTCTTATATTGAAGCACATGGAACCGGAACAACACTAGGAGATCCGATTGAAATTGAAGCACTCAAGCAAGCGTTTGATACAGATAAAAAAGGCTTTTGCCGCATTGGTTCTGTCAAATCAAATGTTGGTCATTTGAATGATGCATCAGGTGTCGCTGGCTTTATTAAAACCGTATTAAGCTTAAAGCATCAAGTGATTCCGCCAACGATTCATTTTGAAACACCGAATGAAAAAATTGAATTTGCTGATTCTCCATTCGTTGTAAATACGGATTTGACGCCATGGAGCGAGCAGGCCTCTCCTCGCAGGGCAGGTGTAAGCTCATTTGGGATTGGTGGAACAAACGCTCATGTCATTTTAGAAGAAGCACCTGCTGCACGTGTCCCAGCAGATCGCACAGAAGATAGTGAACTTCTTTTATTATCTGCGAAAACACCGGCAGCCCTTGAAAAAATGACGGATCGCCTTGCTGACTATTTACTTCAGCATCAGCAGCATATCCGTTTAAGCGATGTCGCCTATACGCTGCAAACAGGGCGCCATCATTTCCCGCATAAACGTGTCATTCTTGGAAGTGATACAGCTGACATGTTACAGGCGCTGAATCAAAGGTCAAAAGAGGTGGTCAAGACGGCCAGCTCTCAAACATCGAGCCGGCCAATCGTCTTTCTTTTCCCAGGCCAAGGATCTCAGTATGTGGACATGGGGCGTCAGCTTTATGACAAGTATCCAGTTTTTAAGGAAGCGCTGGATCAATGCTTGAATCAATTCAAACAGCATGTCTCAGTTGACCCGTTCAGCATTTTATTCTCAACAGAAGCAAGTGATGATCCTCAATTGATTAACCAAACCGAATATACACAGCCGCTTCTGTTTAGTATGGAATACGCTTTGGCTAAATTGCTGATGCATTTTGGCATCAAACCGCAGGCGATGATCGGTCACAGTATTGGAGAATACACTGCTGCTGCCGTATCTGGTTTACTGTCTGTTGAAGATGCCGTAGATCTCGTCTGTTATCGCGGACAGCTGATTAGCCAGCTTCCAAAAGGCTCTATGCTGAGCGTACCTTTGAGTGAACAGAAAGTGCTGTCATATTTGACGGATGACCTTTCACTTGCGGCAGTAAATGGACCTGAGTTATGTGTGGTGTCTGGTGAGACGGCATCTATTGATGCACTCGCTGAGAAGCTGGAGGCAGCTGGACATGGGTGCAGAAAGCTTCACACCTCTCATGCCTTCCACTCAAAAATGATGGATGATATCCTGCCATCATTCAAAGAAAAGGTAGCTGAGTATCAATTGAATGCGCCATCTATCCCGTATATTTCTAACGTCACAGGTACGTGGATTGAACATGAAGCAGTGCAAGATCCAGCATACTGGGCTGATCACTTGCGGCAAGCAGTTCGTTTCCGTGATGGAGCAGAGACATTATTAACGGAGCTTGATCCCATTTTTATTGAAGTTGGACCGGGGAATACGTTAAGCGCCTTTATTCGTCAAGTCTCAAAGGATCACCATCAGCAGCCGATTCCATTGATGCGTCACCCGAAAGAAGAGGCAGCAGATGACCGCTACCTGCTGGGAAGATTGGGTGACATCTGGCTTCAAGGAGTGCCTGTGGACTGGACAAAATTACGAAAACAGAAATCGAATCAAAAAGTATCCCTGCCAACTTATCCGTTTGAACGACAAAGATATTGGATTGAAAAGGGAGATACAGCCGCGTTATCCTCGCCTTCAGGTGTGCAAATGGTTGTGCCGAAGGAAAACAAAGGGCAGGAAATAGAAGAAAGCAATCAATATCAATCCACTGAGGCGAATGGTATAGAAGCAACATTACAGCGGATGTGGAAAGATATTTTAGGTATTGAAAAGGTGGGAAGAGACGATCACTTCTTTGAGCTTGGAGGACATTCGTTAAATGCGACCGGTCTTATTTCTCAAATTCACAAAGAGTTTGGTGTAGAACTAACACTCACAGATATGTTCAACCATCCGACGATCGAGAAACTCCAAGCATTCATTGAAAAGGCAGAGAAGCATCAATATTTCAAAATTGAACAGGTGGAACAGAAAGACACGTACCCATTATCCGCCGCTCAAAGACGAACATTCCTCATTCATCAGCGTATTGGTCAAGTGACTTCATATAACATGCCAATGGCTCTGAGATGTAAAGGTGAAATCGACGTCGAGCGCTTTGAACAGACCTTTAAGCAATTGATTGATCGTCATGAAACCTTGCGAACGACCTTTGAGTTAAAGGATGGAGAACCTGTTCAGCGGGTCCATGATGATTTTCAATTTGCTGTTGAAATGACTGAGGCTGATGAACAAGAATTAGAAGCACAAATCGATGAATTCATTCGTCCATTTGACTTAAAGGCTGCACCATTGATTCGTGTGCGTTTTGTGAAAATTGTAGAAGATGATCATCTTTTATTAGTTGATATGCATAATATTGTCGCTGATGGAGCGAGCATGAACATCTTTATTAAAGAATTTACTGAGCTCTATCGCGGGGAAACCTTGCCGGAACTTACTGTGCAATATAAAGATTATGCAGTGTGGCAAGACAAATATTTCCGCAGCGAGATGTTTCAAAAGCAGCAGGATTATTGGAAGGAGCAAATGGGCTCAAATGTTCCGACTTTGACAATGCCATATGATTTTGAACGAAAGGAACAATCCTTTTTGGGAAGAGCGATCAAATTTAATATTGAACCGCACATCGTTGAGAAAATTGAACAGCTCGCTGAACGATATCAGCTGACCAATAACGTCATCTTGTTCCAGCTTTATGGCCTGCTGCTCTCACGTTATGCCGATCAGCAAGAACTGATTGTCGGTTCTCTTGTGGCTGGAAGACGTCATGCAGATATTGAGCATACGATTGGGATGTTTACGAACTTCCTGCCAATAAAACTAGACATGGCACAAGAAGCATCCTTTATAGAACAATTGGTACAGACAAAACAAGTTCTACTCGATGCGTACGACCATCAAGAATACCCGTTTGACCAAATGGTCGAGCATTTGAATCCAAAAACAAGGCCGCATCGCAATCCATTTTTTGATACGATGCTTATCTATCACAATGAATACGATCCGAATATTAAAATTGAAGCTGATGGACTGACCTTTGAAACGCATGAGTTTGCAAAGGGAATTTCCAAACTCGATATGAAAATGGATGTTGTCAGAGAGGTAACGGGTGAGTTAAAGTGCGTCCTTCAATACAACCTTGCTCTGTTTAAACATGAGACGATGCAAGCTTTCGTCAAGCACTTCCAGCACTTGATCGAACAAGCTGTTCAAACACCAGATCAACTGCTCAAGGATTTCGCTGTGCTTTCACAGGAAGAAGAACAAGCAGCAAAAGAGAAAAGAGATCGTGCAGAGAAAAAAGAACCACTTGTGCTCACAATCAGCTCGACATTTACAGCAGATCCAGTTGCTCCTTACATTCAGTATTGGACCAAGCAGTTTGATGTGCAGTTCGATATTCAGTTTGCACCGTATGGGCAGGTGTATCAGGAGCTGTTAAATGAGCGCAGCCTTATCTCACAGAAGAAAAACGGTGCAAATCTTCTCCTCATTCGTCTAGAGGATATCGCTGGTCCAGCCCATCTCTCACTGGATGAAAAGAAAAAACTGGCTTCAGAGCATGCAGAAGAACTTGTAAATGTTCTGAAATCAAAAACAAAACATAACCTATATTTTGTTGGTATTCTCCCGATAAGTGCGGCTCTTAGGGACACGTTGCAAGACGTGGAACAAGAGTGGATTGCTCAGTTATCTAAGATAGGCGGTGTTCAGTTGATCGACTGTCGTCAGCTTGCTCAGCAATATCAGCTCGATGACATTTTTGATGAAAAAGGAGAGCAAGCCGCACATCTCCCATTCACTGAAGTCTTTTGCGGTGCCATCGGTACAAAAGTCGCGCGAGAGATTATGGCATGGAAAGGTGCACCATTTAAGGTAGTGGCCATTGATTGTGATCATACGCTGTGGAGAGGCATTGTTTCAGAAGACGGTGTGGAAGGCATCGACATTACGCCAGAACATCAAATGCTTCAGCGATTCTTAAAGCAAAAACAACAAGAGGGAATGCTGCTTGTGTTAAGCAGCAGAAATAATGAAGAAGATGTGTGGCGTGTGTTTGAAAACCACCCAGATATGGTCTTACAAAAAGACGATATTGTCGACTGGCGGATCAATTGGGAAAGTAAACCGGGACATCTAAAAGAAATGGCAGATTCACTGAACCTTTCATTATCTCAGTTTATTTTCTTAGATGATGATCCAGCTCAGTGCTTGCGAATGAATGAAGAGCTGCCAGAAGTGATGACATTGCTCTTACCTGCCAATGAAAAAGCCATTCCATTATTTGTTGAGCATGCTTGGGCTTTTGACCGTTATGATGTGACAGATGAGGATAGAGGGCGAACCATGAGCTACAAGGCTGAAAAAGCTCGTCAAAAAGAGAAAGCAGAGTCGCCGTCAATGGAACAATTTTTACAAGATTTGAACTTGCACGTGAGTATAACAGAGTGGGGAGAGCAGCACCTTGCGCGTGTGGCACAAATGAGCAGCCGCATTAACCAATTCCGCTTAAATGATCAGCACTTTGATGAACAGCAGCTGAGAGAGCGGATGGAAAATGCGCATGTTCAGGGCTGGCTCATTGAGGCAGCAGACCGCTTCAGTCATGAAGGGATTGTAGGAGCGATCTTGGCTCATCATGCAGGCGACACGTTGAAAATTGATGCATGGATGCTAAGCTGCCGTGCTCTAGGGAAAGGGATTGAGCAAAAATGTCTGAAATGGCTCGCCGAATACAGCCGTCAGCACCAGCTTTCTTCCATTGAATTTACGTTTGTATCGACCGGACGTAATGAACTATTCAAGTCATTTATGGAAGAGCAACAGATCCAGGAGATCCAGGGGCAGCAAACGTATCGTATACAAGTGGCGGAAATCGGTTCATTGAGTGATCACATTCAAATCGTCGGTCACCTGTCACCTCCTCAGCACTCGACTGAAGAAAAAGAGGGTCACAAGATGGAGGCAGCAAGTCATCTCGCTTCTAAAGGTTTTACATGGGAAACGGTTCAAACAGATCAAACGCTGCATAGCGGTTATGTAAAAGCCCTTGAGGTACATGATGAAGATAGTCTACGTTCATTATTAACGACAGAAGTTACACAGGATCAAGGACTTTATGCACAGCCAACCAATGAACGTGAGGCATTACTTTTAGACATTTGGTGTGACATTCTTCATGTGGAAAAAGTAGGAATTGACAACGACTTTTTCGATTTAGGAGGAAATTCTTTACTTGCTGTCAAAATGGAAGTAGAGATTGAAAAGAAGGGTTGGTATGTTGATGATTTGAATTTTGCTGAAAAACACACCATTCGCGAATTAGCAAAATATATGAAGAGGGAGAATCAGCATGCATAAAGATGTAAAAGCCATATATGAAGAATCAAAAATTTTAGATGAGGCTACTCATTTATACGGGGTCAAGCGAAGTGATATCCACTTTATCGCAGATGCAGAAAACTATGTGTATGAACTAAAAAAAGATGGAGAGTCTTTCATTTTAAAAATTACTCATACCATCCGCAGATCACCTGATTATATTTTAGGTGAAATGGAATGGCTGCATCACTTAGCGAAGGGCGGACTTTCCGTTGCGAAACCAATTGCTTCATTAAATGGCCGTGATATCGAGCAAGTAGACGATGGGCAGGGCGGCGCATTTCTGCTTCGAGTCTATGAAAAAGCACCAGGTCGTAAAGTCGAAGAGGCGGACTGGAACGATGAATTATTTTATGCCCTTGGGCAGTACACAGGTCGCATGCACAAACTGACAAAAAGCTATCATTTGTCAGACCCGCGTTATAAAAGACAAGAGTGGGATGAAGAGGAGCAGCTGAAACTGCGTAAATATGTACCAGCAGATCAGACCCTTGTTTTCGAACAAGCGGATCGGTTGATGGCAAAGCTGGCAAAGCTTCCGAAAAATCAAGATACGTACGGATTGGTTCATGCGGATCTTCATCACGGAAACTTCCACTGGGATCAAGGGAAAATTACGACCTTCGATTTCGATGATATTGGGTACAACTGGTTTATGAATGACATTAGTATTTTGCTATACAATGTCTTGTGGTACCCAGTAATTCCATACGAAGACAAAGCTGCTTTTGCAGGAAACTTTATGAAACAATTCCTTAAAGGCTATCGTGAAGAGAATGAACTTGGAGATGAGTGGCTTGCCTATATTCCTGATTTCCTTCGTTTACGTCACATGCTGATCTATGGCTTGCTGCATCAAGCATTTGATTTGGCTGACATCGGAGAAGAAGAAAAGGCGATGCTCGCCGGCTTCCGTTCCGACATTGAAAAAGCAGCACCTATAACGACGTTTGACTTTACAAAGCTAAGTCAATCTTAAAATGAACATCCCCGCCTATATGATGAGGCGGGGATTGTTTTTATGGACGATAGGTGGATGGTGATTCAATGATTTGGAACAGGTTCTTTCCTTGCTTTGTATTATCGATCCAGCCCTGGAAGGCTGTTTTTCCAGGTCCGTATGCATAGACAGGGACATCCTCACCTGTATGGGCAAAGGTTGTCCAGCCTGAGAAAGAACGCTGATCGAAAATATGTTGAATGCTGAGTTGGATCGTACTGGCCTTTCCTGACTGTGCTGCTTTTTCTACCTGTGAGATTTCAGCTTCTGTGAGAGAAACTTCAATATAGGTCTGAAGGACATCACGTACAGATTGTCCGTCTACGATTTTCTTAGCCATATAAACAGGTGTTTTCTTAGCAGCTAAGATGGGCACTGGGTCCCATTTGTAGCCAGTCTCACTTGTCATCCCATCTGTGCCAAACGAAAAACCGCCAGTCGCATGATCTGCCGTGATGACGACAAGTGTTTCTTGATCTTTTTTCGCGAACTGGAGGGCTGTTTGAACTGCTTTCTCAAAATCCTCCATCTCACTCATTGCGCCAACCACATCATTTTCATGTCCTGCAGAATCAATGGTACTGCCTTCAAGTAGCATGAAAAAACCATGCTGATTATCTTGATTCAATTGGGTGAGTGCTGCCTGCGTCATGTCTTTTAACTTAGGCACATGCTTCGGACGGTCGATGGCTCGATCCAGCTCGTCCTCCTGGAATAAGCCGAGCATTTTCGAAGATGATTGAGAGGTTAGATCATCTTTTGATCGCAGAATGGAATACCCGCTCTTCTTAAATTCTTGAACAAGATTACGGTCTTTTCGGTCAAAATATTGCATTCCGCCACCTAGAAGGATATCAACTTTGTGCTCTCCTCCTATTTTCTCATCAAAAAAGTGGTCTGCAATTTGTTCTTTATTTTTTCGGGAGACGTTATGTGTACCAAAAGCGGCAGGTGTTGCATCGGTGATGTCAGATGAGACAACAAAGGCTGTTTTCATTTTTGCTTCCTTCGCTGCTTCAACGACACTTCTAAGAGGTTGTTTTTCATGATTGACGGCGATGGCATCATTGTATGTCTTTTTTCCAGTCGCCATGGCTGTTGCTGCGGCAGCTGAGTCAGTAATATTATCTCGAGGATCATCTGGATGTGTGGTCTGCATCCCGACTAAATAAGGGTCCCAGACGGTTTTTCCTTTTACAGAAGCATGCTTTTCCTGCTTGAATGTACGGTAGGCTTTGATCATGGGCATCCCCATTCCATCACCAACGATAAAAATAATATTTTTTGGTGTTTTCGTTTGTTTCTTGTCTGCTGCATTCGTTGATACGGGAGTGACATAATGTGAGGTGAAAAGGACAGCTAATAAGAGTACTGCTAGAATTCCGCTGAAAAAAAATATACGTTTTTTACGATCCATAGAGCCCATGAAAAATCTCCTTTTATCATTTATTTCATAATTTGTATTTTATTTGAATGTTCAAAATGGTTCAACCCCTTATCCCATAAAAAAGGTGATGAGCCTTTTGTCTCATCACCTTTTATACCGTATCACACTTCACGCCAACGACGCCTTCTAGATCTTTAATATCAAAGTACACATCGGTTGTATAGCGGTCTTTATGCACACGTACGCGTACTTCCATGATCGGATAGTCCTTTTCTTTTAAATCATCAATTCGTACAGAATGAATGCGGATATTGAGGGCTTTCATTTCTTTTAAAATATCGGTCATGCGGTTTCGGTCAGAAAGAGACATTCTGATGCGGATTTCTTTTTCCTGCAGGCGAATCGGTCCGATCCGCTGGAAGAGCCATGGTAGAAATTCGACACTAATGAGAATAAAGAAAAGACTCAGGAAGGCTTCTTTATAAAACCCTGCACCTGTTGCAACCCCAAGTCCTGCTGCTCCCCAGATCATCGCAGAAGTCGTGAGTCCTGAGATGACATCATTGCTTTTTCGAAGAATTACACCTGCTCCAATAAAACCAACACCAGATATAATTTGCGCCGGTAACCTGAGTGGGTCCATTTGAAGCTTAGAGACTCGAGGGAAATTGTAGGCTGCATCAATGCTGATGATGGTTAAGACGCAGGAGCTGACAGCAATGACAATACACGTTTTTAAGCCGAGGGGCTTTTTCTTCAGCTCTCGTTCAAGCCCGATAATCAGACCGATTAAGGTGGCCACGGCTAATTTTAAGACTGTATCCCATTCAATTGTCCAAAACATGCGTATCGCTCCTTTCACTTCATGTACGTTTCACAACATGTATATGATCTTCTCACAGCCCATATGGCTGCACAACTCTTATTTTATTCAGTTTCTGAAGAAAGAAAAGCTTTTTATTTTATTTAAAAAGAGAGTCATCCGCATAGGGCAGATGACTCTTCATGTTCTTTATTTTGTTTCTTCTTCAAGATGATCTTCCATTTTGTTGAAAAGCTGTTTTGATGCTTTTGACGGCTTACTTGTCAATAAGCTCACAATAATGGCAGCTAATCCACTAAGCGTAAAGCCTGGAATCATTTCATAAATACCTGTGGCATGGTTGAGGCCTGTTGTAATCCATGTCAGAACCACAACTGCACCAACGATCATTCCAACTAGGGCACCGTGATGATTCATTCGTTTCCAGTATAGGCAAAGCAAGATGACTGGACCGAATGAAGAACCAAATCCCGCCCACGCATAACCGACAAGGTCAAGAATGGTGTCACTTGGGTTAAGTGAAAGGCAGAGAGCAATCACAGCGACAACGAGTACAGACATCCGGCCAATCATGACGAGCTCTTTGTCTGATGCTGTTTTTCTAAAGAACGTTCTGTATAAATCCTCTGTCATGGCACTTGCTGTGACAAGCAGCTGAGACGAAATTGAACTCATAATCGCAGCTAAAATGGCAGAAAGTAAAAATCCAGTGATATATGGATGGAACAATACTTTAGAAAAAACGATAAAGATGGTTTCAGGGTCAGCAAGGTTCATACCCGTTTCATGAACATAGGCAACTCCCACTAAACCGACAGACAGTGATCCAATCACTGAAATAATCATCCAGCTCATTCCGATTCGACGTGCTGGTTTTAAATCTTTAACGGACGTAATGGCCATAAAGCGCACGATAATATGCGGCTGTCCAAAGTAACCTAGTCCCCAAGCAAGGAAGGAAATAATGCCAATGACGCTCGTTCCTCTAAAAATATCAAGCAATTTAGGGTCAATCTGTTGAATATCTTGGATTGTAGCAACAGGTCCGCCTAATTGTGTAAAGGCAACGATCGGCACGAGCACTAATGCTAAAAACATGATAGCTCCTTGGACAAAGTCCGTTAAGCTCACTGCCAAAAATCCGCCGAACAATGTATACAAAATGACAATACTTGACGTCAAAATCAGTCCAAACGTGTAGTTAGCACCGAATGCTGACTCAAATAAACGTCCGCCTGATACCATCCCAGACGATGTATACAGCGTAAAGAAAATTAAAATGATGACGGCTGACACAGCTTTTAATAAAGCAGATGATCCTTTGAATCGTTTATCAAAGAAATCAGGAATCGTAATCGCATCATCCGCAATCTCTGTATAAGAACGTAAACGAGGTGCAAGAATGAGGTAGTTCAAGTAAGCACCAGCGATTAAACCAATTGCAAGCCAGGCTGTCGATAAACCTGTTTTATACATTTCACCTGGCACACCCATCAGCATCCATCCGCTCATATCCGCAGCACCTGCTGAAAGGGCTGTAACGAATGGACCAAGCCCGCGTCCGCCAAGCATATAATCATTTAAATCATGTGTTTTCCTGAATGCATACCAACCAATGGCAAGCATCCCGATAAAATAAATAGATAAGGAAATTGTAACTTCAATACTCATTTTGTGTTCTCACCTTTTTCGTATTAATTTGACATCACCTCAATCAAAATATACAGAAGTGCGAAGGCAGCTTTTTTGCTTGACTGTCCCGCTCACTGCTATGGTTACTTAACCTAACAGAGTATTCCCAAGTGATCAACCTGCCTAAACCTCTTCATTTTGAAGAAAAAATGTACCGATCGGTGATAAGAATCAATATGTAAGCGATTACAAAAATAAACAAAAGTAAAAATTTTCTGAAAAATAAAAAGTCACCTGATGAATATTTCCTTTATCGGTTTGATAAAAAGACGTTTTCAAGAGAACGAACCTTTCCCGGCACCTGCGTAAAGTTGCTTTAGAACAGTAAAATTTGATATGATAAAGTGTATATGACTTATGATCATGACCACGAGTAAGCATCATTTTTGGAGGTGAACCTGCATGTCAAGAATTTCAATAGAAGAAGTCAAGCACGTTGCCCATTTAGCAAGGCTTGCGATTACAGAAGAAGAAGCTGAGATGTTTACAGAACAGCTTGATAGCATCATTTCATTTGCAGAGCAGTTAAACGAGGTAGATACGGAAAACGTTGAACCTACTACACACGTATTAAAAATGAAAAACGTCATGAGAGAAGATGTTCCGAATAAAGGTCTTTCCATTGAGGCAGTCGTCAAAAACGCGCCTGATCATAAAGACGGCTATATTCGTGTGCCATCAATTTTGGACTAAAGGAGGCCCGAGACATGTCACTGTTTGATCACAAAATTTCTGAATTAAAAGAGCTTTTACATAAAAAGGAACTGTCTGTTTCTGATTTAGTGGACGAGTCTTATAAACGAATCAATGAAGTAGACGGAAAAGTACAAGCATTCCTTGCACTGGACGAAGAGAAAGCACGTGCGTATGCAAAGGAATTGGACGAGGCAGTAGGTGAAAAGGACGAGCTTGGCCTATTGTTCGGTATGCCGATCGGTGTGAAAGATAACATTGTTACAAAGGATTTGCGTACTACAGCTTCAAGTAAAATCCTGCAAAACTTTGATCCAATTTATGATGCAACCGTTGTGAACCGCCTAAGAGACGCTGAAGCAGTCACAATCGGTAAATTAAATATGGACGAATTCGCAATGGGATCTTCTACGGAGAACTCAGGCTACAAAGCGACGAAAAACCCGTGGAATTTAAACACTGTTCCAGGCGGATCAAGCGGTGGATCAGCAGCTTCTGTTGCAGCAGGTGAAGTACCGTTCTCACTTGGTTCAGATACAGGCGGTTCTATTCGTCAGCCAGCATCTTTCTGCGGGGTTGTCGGTCTTAAGCCGACATATGGCCGTGTATCTAGATATGGATTAATCGCATTTGCTTCATCATTAGACCAAATTGGTCCGATTACACGTAATGTAGAAGACAACGCATATGTTCTTCAAGCGATTGCAGGTGTCGATCAAATGGACGCAACAAGTGCAAATGTCGATGTCCCAGATTTTCTTTCTTCATTAACTGGCGACATCAAAGGCTTGAAAATTGCTGTGCCGAAAGAATACCTTGGCGAAGGCGTTGGCGAGGAAGCAAAAGAATCTGTTCTTCAAGCGTTAAAAGTATTAGAAGGACTTGGTGCTTCGTGGGAAGAAGTGTCTCTTCCGCATTCTAAATATGCGCTTGCGACTTACTACTTACTGTCTTCTTCAGAAGCATCTGCAAACCTTGCTCGTTTTGACGGCATCCGCTATGGCTACCGTACAGATAATGCAGACAACCTGATTGATTTATACAAAAATACTCGTTCTGAAGGCTTTGGAGACGAAGTGAAGCGCCGCATCATGCTTGGTACATTCGCGCTAAGCTCAGGATATTACGATGCGTACTATAAAAAAGCACAAAAAGTCCGTACATTGATCAAAAAAGACTTTGAGAATGTTTTCGAAAAGTATGATGTCATTGTAGGACCAACAACACCGACTCCTGCATTTAACATTGGTGAAAAGACAAGCGACCCGCTAACCATGTATGCAAACGATATTTTAACGATCCCTGTTAACCTTGCAGGCGTTCCAGGAATCAGTGTGCCTTGTGGATTTGCAAATGGCCTTCCGTTAGGACTGCAAATCATCGGCAAGCACTTTGACGAAGGAACAGTGTACCGCGTGGCTCACGCTTTTGAGCAAGCAACAGATCATCATAAAGCAAAACCTGAACTGTAAGGGGTGAATCAGAATGAACTTTGAAACGGTAATTGGACTTGAAGTCCACGTAGAGCTAAAAACACAATCGAAAATTTTCTCAAGCTCGCCGACACCTTTTGGTGCAGCTGCCAACACGCAAACAAGTGTCATCGACCTTGGATATCCTGGCGTATTGCCTGTACTGAACAAAGAAGCGGTGAACTTTGCGATGAAAGCGGCCATGGCGCTGAACTGTGAAATCGCAACAGATACAAAATTTGACCGTAAAAACTACTTCTATCCTGATAACCCAAAGGCGTATCAAATTTCTCAATTTGATAAACCGATCGGTGAAAACGGCTGGATTGAAATTGAAGTAGAAGGCAAAACAAAACGAATCGGTATTACGCGTCTTCATTTGGAAGAGGATGCTGGGAAACTGACGCACACAGGCGACGGTTACTCACTCGTCGATTTCAACCGCCAAGGAACACCGCTAGTTGAAATCGTATCTGAGCCAGACATTCGCACACCAGAAGAAGCGTATGCTTACTTAGAAAAATTAAAATCCATTATTCAATATACAGGCGTTTCTGACTGTAAGATGGAAGAAGGCTCACTTCGCTGTGATGCCAATATTTCTCTTCGCCCAATCGGCCGTGAAGAGTTTGGTACAAAGACAGAGCTCAAAAACTTGAACTCATTCGCTTTCGTACAAAAAGGCCTTGAATTCGAAGAGAAGCGTCAAGAGCAAGTATTGCTTTCTGGCGGCTTGATCGAACAGGAAACCCGCCGTTATGACGAAGCGTCTAAAAAGACGATCCTGATGCGTGTCAAAGAGGGATCTGATGATTACCGCTACTTCCCAGAACCAGATTTGGTGGAACTGTACATTGATGACGAGTGGAAAGAACGCGTAAGAGCATCGATTCCAGAGCTTCCAGACGAGCGCCGCAAACGCTATATCGATGAGCTTGGACTCCCTGCATACGATGCAATGGTACTCACGCTGACGAAAGAAATGTCTGATTTCTTTGAAGCGACCATTTCAGAAGGTGCAGAAGCGAAGCAAGCATCGAACTGGCTCATGGGTGAAGTGTCTGCTTACTTAAACTCTGCTCAAAAAGAGCTGGACGATACAAAGCTAACACCGCAAGGACTTGCTGGCATGATCAAGCTCATTGAAAAAGGAACAATTTCCTCTAAGATTGCGAAAAAGGTATTCAAAGAGCTCATTGAAAATGGGGGAGATGCAGAAACAATCGTCAAAGAAAAAGGACTTGTCCAAATTTCTGACGAAGGTGCGCTGCTTAAACTCGTTACAGAAGCACTTGATAACAACCCGCAATCCATTGAAGACTTTAAAAATGGTAAAGACCGCGCGATTGGCTTCTTAGTCGGACAAATCATGAAAGCATCGAAGGGCCAAGCTAACCCGCCGATGGTGAACAAGATTCTCCTTGAAGAAATCAAAAAGCGCTAAATCGCAAAAAACCGCCTTATGTAATAGGCGGTTTTTTTTTGCTTGAAATGACAGGGTCTTATCATAGATTCAGACCACCGCCGTATATCAATTTAGAGAATCTTTTCTTATAATGAAGCATAAGCGAAAGTGCACATTCGAAGGGGAAAGGTGAGCTAAATCGAAAACAGCACGTCATGTTACTGAAGAAACAGCTTCAATTGATCCACTGCTCTTAGAACAGCAGGGTCCTCACACTTTTCTAAATTCGTCAGCATCCCTTGGATGACTGGCTTACGAGGTTCAGCTTTTGCCAGCTCTTCTTCAATCACTTCAATGGATACAACAGTATCATCTGAAAGCAGATGCTCAAGCTTTAACGAACGAAGCTCCTCTTGAAGGGAAGCAGTACTCGGCGCTTCATCATCCCAAATGGTTTGCTTCAAAATCGGCTTCGTCTGAGAACGAAGCAAGCCGTGGACCAGATCATCAAACCGTTCGAGTATAAAGGATGAGAGCTCATCAAATGATAATTGCATTTGATCCTGTAAAAGCAGAACCTGCACATATGATTGGATAATTCCTTGGATCATGACTGACAGGTCAGTTACATATGGTTCGATCTCCTGTCCATAAGTGGTCAAGATGGAAATTTGAATTTCATCGTTCATTTGCTTTTTCACAGTTTTTGAATACTTTTTAATCTGCTGGTTTTCCGGAATAATGTTCTCGCTGAGGATCAGAATGATAAAATCCTTGTTCTCAGCAAAATGCTGGAACTGTTCAGCGATTTGTTTCTGAAAGATCTCTCTCGGCGCGAGATGCTGATTCTCTTTTCGAATCATTTCGATAGTTTGCATCGAAGTGTCGATATAATATTCAAACGCTCGGTTGAAAAGCTGTTCTTTTGATTTGAAATGTAAATAAAATGCGCCTTTTGATATTCCGCATTCATCTGCAATTTCCTGAATGGTCGTAGAAGAAAAACCCTTTTTCGCAAACAATTGGATGCTTGCTTTAATGATTTTTTCTTTTTTTTCGTTCATGAAATAAGGCCCCTTCAGCTTTAGAATGTTACGTCAAACGCAAGTGAAATGGTTGACGGCATTGTATATCACCGTTTATTATGATATAGAATGACCAGTCAGTCAATACATAAAGGAAAATGGAGGATATAATGAATTCGATCATCAATTTTGTATTAAAGAATAAGTTCGCTGTATGGCTCATGACGATTATCGTAACAGTTGCTGGTCTATATGCCGGATTGAATATGAAACAAGAATCAATCCCGAATATCAACACGCCAGTCATTACGGTTTCTACAACGTACCCTGGCGCAACGCCGGACGAAGTATCAGATAAGGTGACAGATCCAATTGAAAAATCGATTCAAAACCTCAATGGGGTCAGCGTGGTCACTTCTAATTCATTTGAAAATGCATCATCCATTCAAATCGAGTACGATTACAACAAAGACATGGATGAAGCAAAAAAGGAAATTGAAGATGCGATTAGCAATATCGATTTCCCTGAAAATGCAGAAAAACCTAAAATCGCACGCTTTAGTATTAATGCGATTCCAATCCTAGCCCTTAGTGTCTCTGGTGATAAAGAATCATTACAAGACCTTACACAAAAAGTAGAAAATGATCTCGTTCCTTCACTTCAAGGATTAGACGGTGTCTCTTCTGTCGAAACTTCAGGACAGCAAATCAAAGAAGTAGAATTTTCGTTTAAACAAAAGAAATTGAAAGAATACGGTCTAGATGAAGATACCGTCCAAAACATGATCAAAGGCTCTGATGTGAATGTACCATTAGGTCTATATACATTTGGCAACAAACAAAAATCAGTTGTCGTGGACGGCAATATTTTAAGCGTCAAAGATTTGAAAAACATGCGTATTCCAGTCACACCAAGTGCAGGCGGCGGTGCGGGAAGCGCTGGAGCTGGAGCACCTTCTAACGGTTCAGAAAACCAAGGTGCGCAAGGTACGGAGCAGCAGGCGGGAAGTGCAAGTCAGCAGCAAGCAGCAGCTCAGCAGCAAGCAGGTGGAGGTGCAGCAAGCAGTCAATCTGTAGAGCTGCCGACGATCAAGCTATCTGAGATAGCAGATATTAAAGTCGTAAAAAATGCAGAATCGATCTCCAGAACGAATGGGAAAGACAGTATCGGTCTGCAAATTGTTAAAGGCTCTGATGCCAACACAGTGAGTGTTGCAGAAGAAGTGACAAAAGAGCTTGAGAAATTCAAAAAAGACAACAAAGGCATCAAAGTAAGCACCACATATGATCAAGCAGAGCCGATTAAAGAGTCTGTCAGCACAATGCTGAACAAGGCGATCATCGGAGCGATCTTTGCGATCATTATTATTCTATTGTTCCTGAGAGATATCAAATCAACATTAATCTCGGTCATTTCTATACCGTTATCTCTGTTGATTGCTGTTTTAATATTAAATCAGCTGGATATCACGTTAAATATTATGACACTTGGTGCCATGACCGTCGCCATCGGGCGTGTTGTCGATGACTCGATAGTGGTCATAGAAAATATCTATCGACGAATGGCGTTAAAGGATGAACCGTTAAAAGGCAAGGCACTCGTCAGAGAAGCCACAAAAGAAATGTTTATCCCAATCATGTCTTCAACGATTGTGACCATTGCGGTATTCTTACCGTTAGCATTAGTAGGTGGAATGATTGGTGAACTATTCATCCCATTTGCCTTAACGATTGTGTTTGCGTTACTTGCTTCACTGCTTGTCGCTATTACAATTGTTCCAATGATGGCACACACTCTATTTAAAAAGAACCTGTACGGCACAGCGAAAAAGGTAAAAGAACATAAACCAAGCAAGCTTGCTGGCGGTTATAGACGTGTACTTAATTGGACACTCAACCATAAATGGATCACATCAGGAATTGCCATTCTTATGCTTGTCGGAAGCTTATTCTTAGCACCACTTGTCGGTGTCAGCTTCTTACCACAGGAAGCAGAGAAAACGGCCATGGTGACATATACACCTGAACCTGGACAAACGAGAGAGCAAGCAATTGATGAAACGAAAAAAGCTGAAGAATATTTGATGAAACGGGATCATGTCAATACAGTTCAGTATTCACTAGGCTCTTCAAATGCTATGACCGCAAGTGTTGGCGGTAACTCTAACGGTGCGTTATTCTTCGTACAATATGATGATGACACGCCAAACTTTGATAAAGAAAAAGACCGCGTGGTCAAAGCCCTTCAAGACAAAGCGTCTAAAGGGGAATGGAAATCACAAAACTTCTCATCTGCTGGTGCAAATAATACCGTGACATACTATGTGTACGGGGACAAAGCAAGTGATATTGAAGGCACAGTAAAAGATGTTGAGAACATCTTAAAAGATGAGAAAAACCTGAAAAATGTCAGCACAAGCTTATCTGAGAAATACGACGAATATACGTTTAATGCAGATCAAGAAAAACTGGCGAAACTAGGTCTAACTGCTTCACAAATCGCTCAAGCGATTGCACCTCAAAATAGTGAAACAACACTGACGAAAGTCACAGAGGACGGCAAAGAACTTGATGTGAAGCTTCAAACGGAAAAAGATGAATATAAGAGCAAAAAAGATTTAGAAAATAAAAAGATCACCACACCAACAGGGCAAGAAGTCCGAATTGGTGATGTCGTCAAAGTAAAAGATGGGACGACAGCAAATACGGTGACAAAACGTGATGGAAAAATCTACGCAGAAGTGTCTGGTGACATGACAACAGACGACGTCTCAAGTGTAACGCAGGATGTCCAGAAGAAAGTCGACAAGCTTGATCTAAAATCTGGCGTAACGATCGACACAGGCGGCGTAAGTGCGGATATTGAGGAATCCTTTACACAGCTTGGCCTTGCAATGCTAGCAGCGATTGCCATTGTGTATCTCGTTCTCGTCATCACATTTGGCGGAGGTCTTGCACCATTTGCGATTCTCTTCTCACTGCCATTTACGATTATTGGCGCACTGCTTGGATTGTTTATAGCAAAAGAAACCATCAGCTTAAATGCCATGATTGGATTGCTCATGCTGATCGGTATCGTTGTAACTAATGCCATTGTCTTGATTGACCGAGTGATTCATAAAGAACAAGAAGGTCTCTCAACAAGAGAAGCGTTACTTGAAGCAGGTACAACAAGATTACGTCCAATCTTAATGACGGCACTTGCGACAATTGGTGCACTGCTGCCACTCGCATTAGGATTTGAAGGCGGAAGCCAAATCGTATCAAAAGGACTTGGTGTTACCGTAATTGGCGGTTTAACAAGTTCTACACTTCTCACATTGGTTATCGTTCCAATCGTGTATGAAATGTTAAGCAAGTTTAGACGTAAGAAAAAGTACGCAGAAGAAGAGTAAGAGGAAGCCCCGCCAATGAGCGGGGCTTTTTTTTATTTTGAAATCTGACAAACAGCTTTTCTCATAAGCTCTTCAAAAGCGTGGAAAAAGGCATCACGATCGACATGGTCAATCACTTGAATTGATTTTCCATCTGGATGCTCTTCAGTGCGACCTTGTCTAGGCGTTTCGGTATAAACGATTGCGTTCACTTCTTTTGAGCGAGTAAATGAAGAGGAAGCAAGAGTGATCGTTGTCAGCACGTCCCATAAGTAGTAAGTCGAGTTCGTTTCATGATGAATGAGCGGCGGACAAAAGGCGTAGCACTGTCCGATAAAATCTATTCCAATATGAGAACGAAGAGAAGCCCAGCGTTGACGTACATCAAGTGTAAGCGGGACTTGATTTGTACTTTCAAGCGCGACCATTTCAATAGGAAACGGTTCCTGAAAGACAGTGCTGACAGCATAAGGGTCCCAAAAGGCATTCCATTCTGCTGTCCCATCATGCTCGGGTTCTTCAACATTGCCTTTTTCAAGGAACGTGCCACCCATCCACACCAATTTCTCAATGTTATTAGAGATCGAAGGATCTTCTTCTAAAGCGCGTGCAAGATCTGTGAGCGGACCAGTAAAGAGCAGGGTGACAGGTTCTTTTGCCTTCTTAACCGTTTCAATCAGGTGAAGGTGTGCTGGCAGCTTGGACACTTTTGTATCAACAGTGCCTTTTTCGTTTAAAATTGGCAGAGCATCTACATAAAAAGCATGCATACGCCACTTCTTCGGAAACGGATTGACGCCTCTAGAAGTTGAAGCAGCAACTTCAATTTCATAAGGGCTGAAGCGATCAATGATTTTTTGAGATGCACTGAGAGCAGGCTCTAAATAACAATCAGCAGGAATCACAGACATTCCGATGACTTTCACATGTTCCATTTGAAGGAGAAGAAATAAAGAGACGAGGTCATCAACACCGCCGTCATGATTAAAATAGACAGGTTTTTTCATCGCATATCATCCTTTACAGCGTTTTCTTTTATCTTATCAGAATGCTTTCTTGCTGAGGGAGATTGGCTAGGAGATTTCACATAATTAGGTGGTTGTTTTGTTGCCATTTTCAAATCTCATAGTATAATTAAAGGTTGTTAGTGGTGAAAATAGATTGCATAATGAATATAGGATGATGATGAATGAAACGTGCTCGAATTATATACAATCCGACATCTGGGCGTGAACTCTTCAAGAAGAATTTACCGCAGGTTTTGCAAAAATTTGAACAAGCTGGCTATGAAACTTCTTGTCATGCGACAACATGTGCAGGAGATGCCACGCAAGCAGCAGAAAAAGCCGCACAGAGAGATTTTGATTTAATTGTAGCAGCAGGTGGAGACGGCACGATCAATGAAGTCGTCAACGGACTAGCACCGCTTGAAAAAAGACCAAAACTAGGAATTATTCCAGTTGGAACAACAAATGACTTCGCAAGAGCACTTGGCATTCCACGAGAAGGTGTTTTGAAAGCGACAGATGCCATTATTGAGGGTGTAGCGAAGCCGCTTGATATCGGTAAAGTCAATGGCCATTATTTTATTAATATTGCTGGCGGCGGCCGGTTAACAGAGCTCACCTATGAGGTGCCTAGTAAGCTGAAGACCATGCTTGGACAGCTTGCTTATTATTTAAAAGGCATGGAGATGCTTCCTTCTATCCGCCCGACAGAAGTCGAAATTGAATATGACGGCAAATTGTTTCATGGAGAAATCATGCTGTTTCTTGTTTCACTCACAAACTCAGTAGGCGGGTTTGAAAAACTAGCGCCAGATTCCATTTTAGATGATGGGATGTTTGACCTGATTATTTTAAAGAAGGTCAATCTAGCAGAAGCCATTCGAGTGGTTAGTCTTGCTCTTAGAGGCGAGCATATTCATGATAACAATGTCATCTACGCAAAAGCGAATCGCGTGAAGGTAGATGTAAAAGATAAAATGCAATTAAATTTAGATGGTGAATACGGCGGCATGCTGCCAGGTGAATTTGAAAACCTGTATCGCCATATTGAATTTATTGTGCCAAAAGCAACAGCTGAAAAAATAGGGTGAAGACTGAACTTGGTTCCTTATGGCGGCCAAGTTTTTCTTTGCAAATGAGGTGATAAAGTTGGTGAAAATGAAACCGCCTGTTGAAAAGAATGAATACTACAATGTAACCTTCGAAGACTTAACGCATGAAGGTGCAGGTGTAGCAAAAATTGAAGGATTCCCTGTCTTTGTACCGAATGCCCTTCCTGACGAACAAGGGAAAATCAAAGTTACACGAGTCAAAAAAGGATTTGCTTTTGGACGACTCATGGAGCTGACAAAGGAAAGTCAGCACAGGCAAGATGCGCCATGTCCCATTTACAAACAGTGCGGCGGCTGTCAAATTCAGCATATGAGCTATGAAGGCCAGCTGCTATTTAAACAGAAACAAGTAAAGGACGTTTTAGAGCGGATCGGCAAGCTTGATATGAGCCGTGTAAAAGTTCATCCTGTACTCGGCATGGAAGACCCTTGGAATTACCGAAACAAAGCACAAGTTCCAGTTGGCGAACGGGAAGGCGGACTTGTTGCAGGGTTTTATCAGCAACGTACCCATGAAATCATTGACATGGAAAAATGTTTGATTCAACAATCAGAAAACGACGAAGTGGTACAGGCAGTAAAAGACATATGCAATGCGTTTGGCATCAAAGCATATAACGAAGAGCGGCACAAAGGATGGCTGCGTCATGTGATGGTTCGCTACGGTATGGCAACAGGTGAAATGATGGTTGTGTTTGTTACTAGAACGGCTGACTTTCCGCAAAAGCAGCAGGTGATTGAGCAGATTATAGCACGCTTCCCACATGTTCGGTCAATTGTGCAAAACGTGAATTCAAAGAAAACAAATGTCATTTTCGGAGACGAAACAACCGTTTTATGGGGAGAAGAATACATTTATGACACGATTGGCGACATCAAATTTGCCATTTCAGCCCGCTCGTTTTATCAAGTGAACCCAGCTCAAACAAAGGTGCTTTACGACAAAGCCCTTGAATATGCAGAGCTGCAAGGCGAGGAAACCGTCATCGATGCCTACTGCGGAATCGGCACGATTTCCTTATTTCTCGCACAAAAAGCAGGCAGAGTTTATGGGGTTGAAATTGTTCCAGAAGCAATTGAAGACGCAAAACGCAACGCTGCCTTAAACGGAATCAATAATGTTGAATTCGCAGTCGGTGAAGCAGAAGCGGTTATTCCGAATTGGTACAAAGAAGGCATCAAAGCAGATACATTAGTCGTTGATCCGCCAAGAAAAGGCTGTGACGAAGCACTGCTTGACACCATTTTAAAGATGAAACCAAAACGAGTTGTTTACGTGTCCTGTAATCCAGGGACGCTTGCTCGTGATTTGAGAATTCTTGAAGATGGCGGGTATGTGACAGAGGAAGTGCAGCCTGTGGATATGTTTCCGCATACGAATCATGTTGAGGTGACAGTGAAACTTGTTTTAAAAGGTACAGTAGATTAAGCTGAACTTAATTAAGAGGAAAGAGAGGGGGAAAGGTTATAGTGTATCTACTCTTTTCGCCCTCGAATACCTCTATCTTGTTTATGAGCCTTTGAAGTACTTTTTTCTCATCTTATAAAGTTCGGAGGCACTAAAAAATTTCGTTGTTTCCTCTCTATGATGGACTAATCTTCCAGTATAAGCAGGATTATTAAGGATACCTTTAATTGTGTTTTGGAGCCATTATTTGCTTGAATTAATTGCTCCTGCTGCTGTTCTAGGAGTTGGTACTCTCCTTTCCATTAATTCATTAGTAATTTTGAACATTCCCCAACCTTCATAGAAATTAAAGACGAAATATCTTTTTGGTTACAGGAGAAGTTACCTCATTAGGCTCTAGTTTTCGAGTATAGGGGTTCACTTTGTATACGTAAGGAGGGATAGAGGCTTTATGTCTCCCTTTTTTGGCACTCCCCTGTAAACCTAGTTTTATTCTCCGTGATAGTTTAACTGCTTCTTCTTTAGCAACACTGCTTTTAACTCGAATGACATTGAACTATCGCTAAAAACTCTTTCAATAGTTAGTGAGTCTGTTTTTTTCTTTTCTATTTTAGTTTCTCCCATTAAAAAATATTAGCCATATTGAGCCATCTTTATCTGGTGTGCATTAATTAGCTGTATTCGCTATCCTTATCTGATGTGAACTATGAACTCTATTAGCTTTCTGGATTTAAGCCGTGAAACCTAATTTAGAGAATTTTGTGCTCTTTTTCATGGATTTCAATTCTAGTAGAGGGTTTATTAGTGGAATATATAGTGAATTCATACTCGTATAATAGAAATGAGTGTTCTGGAGAAACGAAAAAAACAACTACCGATAAGACATAAGAATACAGTGAACTTAACTACTGTATCGAAAGACCATTAGGAAAAAAGCATAGCTACATGTAATTTGGGTGGTCTTATAGTGTTTTTCTTATGCGCATATCTTTAGTCGTGCGGTTATCTTTTTTATGAAATTTTCAACTCATCAAGTTGTGTTTAAGACAAGGTGCCTTATCTTAGTTAAGTTTTAAGTCAACCAAATATCAGAAAATGAGCGAACCTGTTACCTTTAGTATAGTTACTGTAGAAATTTCGTTAATTAAACATCTAGATAGCTTAGAAGGAGTCTAAGAGTTCGTTTTTGAAAATCATTTATTTCTAGCATTCCTTTGGACATAATCTAATATAATTCCACTTAAGTGCCTTCGGATATCCTTAGTAATAAAGAAGAAACAATGATGTTAGGTAATATCCCTTGTTGCTAAAGTAGAAGTAAAGACTTGGCCCTGAGAAACAATATGATAGTAAAAATATTCGTAGTCTAAAAAGTAATTAATCGGTAAATTTTATTTCGAAATGATTGTAGAGTGCTGGTGCCAATTGGTCACCAGCTTTTCATTTTTTATACTGGGGATAAAATCTATTTGCGTAAAAGAAAGAACATAATTACATTACTAGTACTTTTACATGTAATTATGTGAAGATATTTTGTAAGTAAGAATGGAACTTCTAGATCCATATAACAATGTACTACCTTAACACGACCATGACCACCCACTGCGATAAATGTTTTAATGACGAACTGAGGCAACTAGTGTAAAATATTCTTAGTGGTAAAGATAGAGAAAATTTTCAAAAATAATTTAATAATGGTAATAGATTGAAAATGCAGGGTCGAAAAACGATATGAGAAAACATTTAAATGTGTAGCGAGGAGAACTATAAATGTTTCAGCAATTGAGTCATTTTCATTATTTATTTAATCCGCACACACTTTACTGTCTACTAGAGTTTGGTGTTTCGAAAAACAATATTGAAAAACTTGTGGCAGAGGAGTTCGTGGTCAACGATTTCTTAGTATCTTCGAACAAGGTGACCCAAATGCAAAAGACAAAGAAGGCATTAATTCAAAAAGTAATGAATACGCTGCCTGTATTCAGTGAGGCCGGGTATGAGCAATCGGTGTATAAGTTAGGCGCTGCCGGTTTATCACCAGTCAATATTCAATTGCTTGTGGATCATGATATTACGTACCAGCAGCTTTCATGGATGACATACGATATGTTTTTTGATTGCATTGGTCGAAAGAACAAAAAAGCCAGCTTTGAACGTATTAAGAAAGCGTATGAGGCGTGTGAAACATTATTTCGACTGGATGTTACTGTGAATATGTACGACTTTTACTTATGCCAGTACTTTGAGCAGTTAGCGCCGCGTCAATACGTGGATGTTGACGTGTTATGTGACGTTTTAAGTGAGCTTCTTCAGCTACCAAAAGAAGCTATAGATGAGCAGTGTATTGAACAATTTTTAGATAAAAAAAAGGCTGAAAACTACTTGACTAATACACCGCATCTCGGGTTCGCTAAAAAATATAAAACTATAAAAGAATTTTTAGCAAGTGATTTTAACGAAAAAGATATTTTGCTTCGCCGTATGAATGGAGATACTTTCAAGGAAATTGGCGACAGCTTAGAAGTGTCACGTCAGCGGATTCAACAAATGGAGACGAAGGTTCTCAATCGATTGCCGGAGCTTGAGGAGCTCATTTATTATAAGGACGTATTTGAAGCATATAACTGGAGTCAAGAAATATTTTCAGCTGTATATGCCGAAAGCCCAGAAGTATATCAGTTGTTAAACGTTAAATTAAAACGAGGTAATAAGGGTTTATTAGAGACATTAGGGGAGCTCACATTAACGGAGGCGCAGCAAAAGCTCATTTTAGCACACTTTGATTGCTACATTAACTTCGAACAACAAGTGATGCCATACACTAATAAATTGAACTTTTTTGAGCATCTAATGTTCCATCTCGGTCAAACCGCAGTGAGCAACGAGGAATTTATTGAGGTAGCAAATACGTTCATAGCGGAACATCAGTTAAATCCATCGCTTTTATTTACGGTGAAGAACGTGTATGGGATGCCCGATCGTTCCCCGAAAATCTTACGTACGAAAAGCAACGGCTTCCGCTTTTATGACACGACGAAAATTGAGCAAGAAACGATTCATCAGTTAAAGGAGCTTTTAGTTTTAGACCCCGGAGTATATAATATGTCGAAATTATTTAGAGAGAATGAAGCTTTGATGGACGGGTTAAATATTGATTCGGAGTATGAGTTGCACAATTTGTATAAAAAATGCATTGAGGTCGAGGGTGTTACATTTACGAGAATGCCAGAGTTTACTGTACAAACGAAGAAGGATGAGTTTTTGAAAAACTTATTCTATGAATTGGCACCAATAGAGGTAGAGGAATTTTTAGTGTATGTGGAAGAGCATTATGGCTTACGTCAAGATTCTTTATATAGTTTACTATACAATGATTACTTAGCTTTTATTGATAACAATAAAATTAAGGTTGATTATGCGGATGTGAGTGAAGAAGAGTATGAGTTAGTCCGCTCGCTGCTGAAAAATGCAATTTACACTGTTCATGAATTTATCGTTCTTGGATCCGAACACATCAAGAATTTCAAAGAAAAATTTGTCAACAATCAAGCGTTAATGAAGCTCAACTACAACTTAAGGGGCCTGTTCATCCTCCATCATACGTATGTTTCTGTCGATCAATATTTTACGCAGCTCATTTTAAAAGATGGACTGTTTAAAAATAATCGAACACCACATTTTAAAACGAACCATTTCTTATCAGCCTTATATAATTTAGAGAAAAATTTAGACGTCGTCAAAATCGCGCATGATGTGTATTTGACAAATAAAAAATTACAGGATGCGAGAGTTACTAAGGACGCATTAGTAGCTTATCGGAATGCAGCTTTTGAATTTGCACAAGTCCCTTATTTCACGTATCACTATTTGAAAAACAAAGGATTTGAGCATGAAGTAGAAGACTATGGATTCGACGAGATTTTTTACGAACGCATTATTTGGACGCATCCGAAACTTCGCACATTATATACAAGAAAATGTACGATTTTTGCAAAGGAGCAGGCGCAAGAATTTACACTGAAGGACTTTATCTCATGGCTGCTCACTCAGCACGATGAGCCGCTAGACTTCGACTTCCTACAATACAGGATAAAAAATGAATTCGGCGTAGAAATAAAAAAAGAGAAGCTTATTTATGTCATGCAAAATTCAACAATACATTATTCGAAAGAGATGAATAAGGTGTACCCAAGTAAGGAAGCATTTTATGTAGCTATTTATAGTAAAGAGGGGTAAAACATGGAGGATTTAAAGCAACTTATTGGTAAATCAATTATGGAAACAGAAGAAACCCGTCCACTTTTCATAAAAAATAAAGAAAAAATATATAAAGTTATGGTTATTCCTCTAGAGTATTGCCATTATAACGAAAAAAATGGCCGTATTTCAACGTACATTAGCCAATATCTATCAAGCGGCAATGAATTACAAAAAGACAATCTAGAGGCGTACAACCAAGTATTAGAACAGTTCATTTATGCTTCTAATCCGAACGCTTTAGACAAAACGAAAAAAAATATTCAATTAGTCGGTCAGCTTGAGCCAGGCGTTGTGCTAAACGATGGCCGTATTATTGATGGCAATCGCCGTTTTACGGCGCTTCGTAAATTGCAAGCAGAGGGTAAAACGGACATTTACTTTAAGGCGATTTTATTAGATCAATCCGAGGGTATTGACGATAAAGATATTAAAAAGCTCGAACTACAGCTTCAGCACGGGAAAGAAAAGCCAGTTGAATACAATCCGATTGATAACTTAGTTGACATTTATCAAGACATTATTGAAAACAAGCTCTTTACGATTGACGAGTACATCCAATATGTGAACAAGCCTGTAGGCGATGTTAAGAAAATGGTTAAACGTTCTGTATTAATGAACCAATTTTTACAATATATTAATGCAGAAAAGCAGTATTACATTGCACGTGATTGGGAATTCGATACGATCTTCCAGGACATTTTAAACATCATTGAACGCCAGTTAAAGGGCATCGATGTTATTACAATTTTAGATGTTAAGAGAGACAATAAAAGCGAAGTACAAGAATACCTACGCATTCGGGACACCTTATTTATGACCGCACTTTCAGGCCGGATGTTGAAAACGAATACTCAACAGAAGCAAAGAAGGAGTGATGACCTGTCTCGTTATATTCGAGATATCGGGAAGCACATTATCGGTACCGATAAAAAGGATGAATATTTAGAAGAAATGGAAGACTTCGTTGATGATATTTACGATACGCTTCATGACTATGATCAGCTTGATCTAAATACACTCCAAGAAGTAAGTAAAAACATTGAGGGTACGCAGCAAGAGATCGTCGTAAAAGGGGAAGACTATATTGAAAACGGTCAATTAAACGACGCACAAACAAAGCCCGTTACGATTATGAACAAAGTGCTGAAAAGCTTCGATCAACTAGATTACGTCCAGTTAAAACATATGGATGATGAAACCGAACAAAATTTCCTAACGTTGTACAATAAGCTCAAGACGGAAATGGAAAAAATAGAAGAGGCGCTACGTGTATAAAACGCTCACATTACAGCCTTCCTATTTTTCAGACGAAGATGATATAGCGAACGCGTTTTATATTCCCGTGCTAGAAAAGACAGTTAAGTACGATCGGGTGAGTGCCTACTTTAGCTTTAAAGCATTAGCTGCCTACAGCAAGGGCATCGAAGGCTTAATTCGCAATAACGGAAAAATGCGCTTTATTATTTCTCATGAAATTAGCTATGACGATTACGAAATGCTAAAGGTGGGCTATGTGTTAAAGAAAAAGCTAACACCTGAGCTTGCGCACCACGATTACCTTGCGCTTAGTTTGGAAGAACAGCGCAATGTCAGCAACTTTACGCATTTGATTGCACAAGGGGTAATCGATTTTAAGGTGGGCTTTACGCATAGCGGTATTTTCCATAGTAAGTATGGCATTTGCGAGGATGCCAATGGTAATCTCATTTATTTTAACGGTTCCAACAATGAAACGGCCGCCGCCATTGCGAAAAATTATGAGGCGTTTGATGTAACGGCATCGTGGAAAAGCACCTCATTCGATTTGCAACGACCATTTCGAGCAATCGAACGCTTCGCTCAGCTATGGCAGGGCGGCTCCAAAAACGGCTTTGTCTTTGTTAAAGACGTCGATGAGGTCATTAAACAGCAACTGATTAAATATGATAAGGGGAAGCTAATTTTGAATGCAACGTTATTAACACCAAATGCGCTTATTTTAGAATATGTAAATGAGCAATTAATCGTACACAATAATGTAACCTCGTATAAGATCAAAGGAACGGAATCAATCTTTCGATCAAAATTGTTTGCCTATTTAGATGGCGGTTTCCCACACTTTGAGAAAAATTTAACACATTTACATATGCAGGACATTATTAAACACATAAAGAAATTTGCTGAACGTAAAAAATTTGAGGTAGTCGTAACGGAAGCGCTTCAGCAATTTATTTCGCAAAAGGCGTACTATATTAAAGAGCGTGCAGATTATGGGAAGGCGATTAAATATTATCAAAGAAATGTGGCTCCCGTCATTGCCGAGCGCTTTGAGGCCTTTAAAGCTATCGCAGCCCAGGCATTTGCGCGTCCGCCGAGAGATGTGCAGATTTGGAGTGCCTTTTATATGTATGAAATGCAGCGGGCGTCGAACTTTTCAGTGCCAGGGGCTGGGAAAACAACGATGGCTTATCTTGTTTTTTCTTATTTAACAGCCCCTGAAATTGATCAAGTTGATAAAATTGTCATGTTTGGGCCAAAAAATTCATTTTTGGCATGGAAGCAGGAGTTTTCGGAGAATTTTGGGATGAACAAGGAGTTGCGCGTATTAGATGTGCAGCGCTATAAGTATTCACCGACCGAGTTTATGGCTGAAGCGGGGAAATGCAATGTCATTTTAGTCAATTATGAGGCTGTTGCTAAATACCAGGACGTGCTGAACCGTGTCATCGATGACAGAACGATGCTTATTTTAGATGAAGTTCATAAAATTAAAGGCATCCAAAGTGCTCGTGCGCAATCGGTGATGGACGTATCAAAGCGTGCAAAATTTAAATATGCGTTAACGGGTACACCAATTCCCAACACGTATGAAGACATTTATAACTTATTGAAAATTTTATACGATGAGGAATACGAATTATATTTTAATTTCCGGAAGGATCAACTGAAAAATCCGAATGCAGTCACGATGGAGCGCATCAATGATTTATTATATCCATTCTTCTGGCGAACAACGAAAGCTGAGCTACAGGTACCGCCAGCAAATGAAAACGAATTATATTATGTGCTTGCTACTGATCAAGAGCAGCAACTGCTGAACTTATTGTATCGAAAATACGGACATTCCGTTTTCCATCTGTACATTCGCTTGATCCAAGCCTCTGTAAACCCCTCTCTTTTGCTGAACAGCATTGATTATATTGAAATGTACGGAGATGATGCAGGCAACAACATGAATCCTTGGCACGCCGTTGATCCGGAGAAAATTGAATTTACAGAGCAAGAAATTGACTTAATTCAAAGCGTGCCGAAAACGTCTAAATATTTCAAGGCCATCGACTTAATACGCTCACTGTATCAGGAGCAAAAGCAAACGATCATTTGGTGTATATTTGTTGATACAATGTTATCGCTTGAAAGTGAACTACGCCAATTAGGCATTTGTGCAAAAGTAATTTATGGTAGTACGAGCCAGCAAGAACGCGATGCGATCATTGAGCAGTTTCTAAAGAAGGAAATCGACATTTTAATTACGAATCCTCATACATTAGGTGAGTCGGTTTCTTTACATCATACGTGTCACGATGCAATTTATTTAGAGTATTCTTTTAACCTTACGCATCTCCTTCAATCACGCGATCGGATTCACCGTCTTGGGTTAAAGAAAGATGCATACACACAGTATTACTTCCTTATGCTGCAAGGTCAGCAAGGGGAGCGCAATGCGATTGATGAGCGCATTTATTATCGTTTGAAGGATAAAGAAGATCGCATGCTTGCGGCCATTGAACGTGGGGTGTTAACGCCAGACCCAATGGTAAATTTAGCTGATATTATCGCTTTATTTGATTAATGCTTTGAATTATGATTTTTACGAGAATGAAGAATTAAATGAAGAAGTCTTTGTTCGTATCTTTAAATCGATCACCGATTTTCAAAAGTCAAATCTAGTCGTTGTATCGAGGATATGAAGAGACGATAGCGCGTATTATTAGAGATCAGCTTAAAGTTGTTTTTTATACAATGTTGCTAAAACAGTGTAAATTAAAAGAGGATCATTAAGAAAGACTACGGTCGTATTAAGTTGGGAATCTATAGGGCTTCTGTAGAATGGAGTAGCAGGAGCCTCAAGTATCGCCAGAGGCATTTATTCAATCAGTCGTCCCATATCTACTTTCTGGTATCAATCACTAACATATCATAAGTGCATTCCATCATATGTATGGTTTGACATCCCAATGTCGTAACGCAATCTGGGGTGTATTTTCATTATCGCTTCTCAGAAAGCGCTAAAATCAATTTTCTCCGGCACGAATCTGTCTTTCCTCTCACCAACTATCATGAAATTTGCTTTTTTTGCAATTTTGCCTCGTTCATATTAAAGTATATAATGATTAAAATTGACAATCACTTGATTAGCTAAACTTGCTTATCGTGTGTGAAGTCATGAGAGGAATTGGATGAAAGATGAGTAAAAATTTCTGGCGTGATTTACCGCGGCCATTTTTTATATTAGCACCAATGGAAGAAGTGACAGATGTTGTGTTTCGTCATGTTGTGAGTGAGGCGGCGAGACCTGATGTGTTTTTTACAGAGTTCACGAACAGTGAGAGTTATTGCCATCCTGATGGCATTCAAAGTGTGAAGGGGCGTTTAACGTTTACAGAGGATGAGCAGCCGATTGTTGCTCATATTTGGGGAGACAAGCCTGAAAACTTTAGACAAATGAGCATTGGAATGGCGGAAATGGGATTTCAGGGGCTTGATATTAATATGGGCTGTCCTGTCCCAAATGTCACGCAAAACGGAAAGGGCAGCGGCTTGATTCTTCGTCCAGACGTTGCGGCAGAGCTGATTCAAGCAGCAAAAGCTGGGGGATTACCTGTTAGCGTGAAAACAAGACTTGGTTTTACTGAGGTCGATGAATGGCGCGGATGGCTTAGACACATTTTGGAGCAAGATATTGTGAATTTATCAATCCATCTTCGCACAAGAAAGGAAATGAGCCAGGTGGATGCGCATTGGGAGCTCATTCCTGAGATCAAAAAACTTCGTGATGAAGTAGCACCGGATACTCTTTTGACGATCAATGGTGATATTCCTGATCGTCAAACAGGCTTAAAGCTCGCTGAACAGTATGGAGTAGACGGCGTGATGATTGGGCGCGGGATTTTCCATAACCCATTTGCTTTTGAAAAAGAGCCGAAGGAGCATACAAGCGATGAACTGCTTGGTCTTTTAAGATTACATCTTGACCTTCATGATCAATATTCTTCATTAGGCTTGCGTCCATTCAAGGCGTTGCATCGTTTCTTTAAGATTTATGTAAAAGGATTCAGAGGAGCGAGTTTCTTAAGAAATCAATTAATGAACACATCATCAACAGATGAAGTGCGTGCCATGTTGGATGAATTTGAAGCGAGAAATCAAGAACAATCATGACCAACAAGAGGAGGAGGGGGAACCCTTCTCTTTTTTATTAAATAGGACTATTAAACTAGTTATCTTAAATGGTAAAATGAGATAGAAATAACAATTGGAGGTATTTTATTTGAAACCATTTTGGGATAAAGACAGAGAAAGTGAAGAGACATTTAAGAAAATCAATGAGAAAGGCATTGCAAAAGCGGAAAAGAAGCTAGGCGTCATCTTGCCTGATACATATAAGAAACTTATTCTCGAACAAAATGGCGGGTATACCCTGCATAACGCTTTTCCCACGGATCAGCCGAATGGATGGGCAGAGGATCATGTGTCATTTGATCATTTAAGAGGAATTGCCAAAGATGAAGGCATTATGGATAGTGATTATTTAATAGAAGAATGGGAATTGCCTGAGGGACTTGTGCTCATTTGTGGGGATGGTCATACGTGGATTGCATTGGATTATAGAGAAACAAAGGAGCATCCGCCGGTTCATTACTTTGATCTAGAATATGAGACAGATTTTAAATTAGCTGATTCGTTTGATGAACTGCTTGCTGGGCATTATACCGCTGAATAGCATGAATAGGAAAGGCAGCCGCAAGTAGATATATTTCATTAAAACCGTTGTTATACAGTATTTTTTGAGAGAGACAAAAGAGTCTCTCTTTTTTTTGCGAAGCAACATTGAAGCTCTCTCCAAAACTGTATCTGTTATGTTTAAGTCTTATTATTCAATTGGTTCACTTTCCACTCACTAAATTTTCTGACGATAATATCTGCCACAATGTAAAATGGCAGAAAGCTGGAGTTGTCCACTTTGTTATATAAGTGAAACGGGGTGCTGCTTACATAGATGTTAAACATGGCATTTTGTGCAAGTAGGTTATTCCTTAATGTGGTCATGCTGATAAATTTGATATGTCTCGTTTTCACCAATTGAATGATTTCATCTAAATTCTTCGATTCACCCGATAAAGAAATGATAAATAAAAGGTCATCCTCACCAAATTCAATGATTCCATCTGTTAAATCCCGCTTGCTTCGTAATACTTGAGATTTCTTATGCAGTGACCATAGCTGCCGCTGTATATCATTGGCTAAATCAAGCTGTGCAGTTCCTGTCCCATAAATATAAATATACGGTGCACGATCAATCAGTTGATTTAATTGATGAAAGTCGAGCTGCTCCATATATTTTCTTGTCTGCCGGATGTCTTGATCAAGCAGCTGCATTAAATCCTGTGTGGTGTCTTCAGTGAAAGCATTTAATTTCACATAAGACTTTAAGTCACTGTAGCCGTCGAACCCTATTTTCTTAGCAAGCCGATGGATGGATGAGATGGAAGTATGAGCATAACGGGCAAGGTCCTGAATTTTCATTGTCTTCATTTCTTCAAGATGATCATGGATTGTTTTAATAATGTGCAGGTCATTCTTATTTAAATCTTCGAAGTGTTTATTAACCAGCTTGTCCAGTATCATGCGATGTGCCCTCCAACATGAAAATATTTTCTTCCTGTGAAAATATAATCTAATGTTACAACTTGATTTCTAAATACGTCAAACCTATTGGTTTTTGTAAGCGCTACCTTTACAGTGATGTTATGGATCAAGCAAAGGGGTTATGCTTATGAATGCAATCAAGCGGTTTGGCAGTGCTATGGTAGTTCCTGTACTTTTATTCGCGTTTTTTGGTATTGTTGTCGGCCTCGCGACTTTATGTAAGAATCCAGCGATTATGGGGGAAATGGCTGCAGAAGGTACGATGTGGTATAAGGTTTGGACACTGATTGAAAGCGGAGGATGGACGATTTTCAATCATATGGAATTAGCCTTTGTGATTGGATTGCCCATCTCACTTGCAAAAAAAGCGCAAGCCCGTGCGACGCTCGCAGCTTTGATGATTTATCTCGTATTTAACAATTATATTCATGCTATTTTGACACTTTGGCCGTCTACTTTTGGTGTTGATTTATCGCAAGGTGTCGAAAACGTAGCGGGAGTAAAAGAAATTGCGGGTATACCTACGCTGGATACAAGTATCATTGGTGCGGTGATGATATCTGGAATTGTCATTTGGATCCATAATCGTTTTTATGATCAAAAGCTGCCTGAAATGCTTGGGATTTTCCAGGGGCTTGTATTTGTTGTCATCATCGGATTCTTTGTGATGATTCCTATTGCTTTTATCGTTGCTTTTGTATGGCCCTATGTTCAGCAGGGGATTCAATCTCTCCAAGGGTTCATGGCACAGTCTGGTTATATTGGTGTCTGGCTGTTTCATTTCTTGGAAAGGGTGTTAATTCCAACAGGACTTCACCATTTTATTTATACACCTTTTGAGTTTGGTCCAGCGGCTGTAAATGGGGGGTTAAAACCATATTGGATTGCTCACTTAAATGAATTTGCGTCCTCAACTTCCGATTTGAAGGATCTTTATCCATACGGATTTTTATTGCATGGGAATATTAAGATGTTCGGCTGTTTAGGGATAGCTCTAGCCATGTATTTTTCAACACCGAAAGAAAACAGAAAAAAAGTTTTGGCATTGGTACTACCCGCCACATTAACAGCCATATTTGCCGGAATTACAGAACCACTTGAATTTACATTTCTATTTCTCGCGCCTTATTTATTTGTGATACATGCACTTCTTGGAGCGACCATGGTGACAATCATGAATATGTTTGGTGTTGTCGGAATGATGGGTTCCGGGCTGATTGAAATAGCTGCATTGAACTGGATTCCGCTCTCTTCAAATCATGGAGGGATTTATCTGATCCAAGCGATGATTGGACTTCTCTTTACAGCATTGTATTTTGTCATATTTAGATGGATGATTGTGAAATTTGATATTCCATTACCAGGACGAAAAGATGAGGAGGAGACGAGGCTATATACAAAACAAGATTATGAGAGTCATAAAAAAGCTCATGACAAAAAGGAATCACCCGTTTATGCATCAGAGTATGAAGAGAAAGCCGTTTATTTCTTAGAAGGCCTTGGCGGTAAAGAAAACATTAAAGATGTGACAAACTGTGCCACACGACTGCGTATTACAGTGATTGACCCTAGCTTGGTGAAAGATAGGGACTACTTTACAGAAAATAAACTGGCACACGGCATGGCTAAGAGTGGTCAAAGCATTCAAATCATTGTTGGCTTAAGTGTACCGCAAGTAAGAGAGTCCTTTGAGACTAAACTTTCATTAGATTGAAAAAGGAGCTGGATATCATGAAAAGATTTAATATTACCATTGCTGGAGGCGGAAGTACATTTACACCGGGAATCATTTTGATGCTGTTAGACTATTTAGATGAGTTCCCAATTCATACAATTAAACTCTATGATAATGATGAAGCTAGACAAAAGACGATTGCAGATGCATGTGAGATTATGTTAAAAGAACGAGCACCAGAAGTGCAATTACTGGCAAGCACGGACCCAGAAGAAGCGTTTACTCAAGTCGATTTTGTGATGGCACATATTCGTGTCGGAAAATATGCAATGCGTGAATTAGATGAGAAAATTCCATTGAAGCATGGAGTTGTCGGACAGGAAACATGCGGTCCAGGCGGGATAGCTTACGGAATGCGTTCTATTCCAGGTGTATTAGAACTTGTCGATTATATGGAAAAATACTCACCTGAAGCTTGGATGTTAAACTATTCGAACCCTGCAGCGATAGTAGCAGAGGCAACACGTAAGCTAAGACCAAATGCCAAAATTTTAAACATATGCGATATGCCAATTGGCATCGAAGAATTAATTGCAAAGAATTTAGGCTTATCTTCGCGGAAAGAACTAGAAGTAGATTACTATGGTTTGAATCACTTTGGCTGGTGGACAGATATTCGAGATAAATCAGGAAATAGCTTAATGCCTGAGGTGATTAAGCATGTAAGTCAGCATGGTTATGCAACAGATGGAACATCTGAACTAGAACAGCAGAAGAGCTGGAACAGTACATTAAAAAAGGCCAAAGATATTCAAGCACTTGACCCAAAAACGGTCCCTAATACGTATTTGAAATACTATCTATTTCCAGATGAAGAAGTAGCACATTCCAATATAGAATTCACACGTGCCAATGAAGTCATGGAGGGACGGGAAGCTTTTGTTTTTAGTGAGTGTCAGGCCATCATTGATAAAGGAACTGCAAAGGAAAAAAATCTGACCATTGATGAGCACGCTTCCTATATCGTTGATTTGGCAAGAGCCATTGCTTTTAATAAAAAAGAACGGATGCTGATGATTGTAGAGAACAATGGCGCCATTAGAAACTTTGACCCAACAGCAATGGTCGAAATTCCTTGTATCGTTGGCAGCAATGGTCCAGAAAAATTAGTAGTTGGAGAAATTCCTAGATTTCAAAAAAGTCTCATGGAGCAGCAAGTTGGCGTAGAAAAACTAGTAGTAGAAGCATTTGAAGAAGGGTCCTATCAAAAACTATGGCAGGCTATCACATTATCGAAAACGGTGCCGAGTGCTAAAGTAGCAAAAGATATTTTAGACGACTTAATTGTGGCAAATCAAGCATTTTGGCCAGAGTTAACATAACAAAAGAATAAGCAATATGGGCGTCACAGCGCTCATATTGCTTATTTGTTTTTTTAACCGATGTATTGTGATGGAGAGGAAGAGGAAGAGGCCCCCTTACTCTGCACTCTCCTCAACCTCACGGCTATCCTCTGTTTCACCAATATAAATAGGGCCGTTTGCGTGGTCGATTCGGATTGGCCATTCGTATGGAATTTGAAGACGTCTAGCAATGGCTCTCCAGAATTTTGTGGAATCCAATTCGAATTCTTGGAAGTCTTTTAATAAGTCTTTGTAAGACGAGCCGTCAAATTGAATGTACATATCTTGAAGGCGCATGAACGCAACATGTCTCACTTCAAGTGCTGCTGCGGCTTCCATTTCTTCTTCTGTTGCTTCTCCGATGATTGTACCTGCGGGCGGAAGCATGTCGTATACGTTAAATTCCTCTTCTTCTTCGTGTGCTGCATTGTGCTGTTGATCTGACATTTTTCTTCACTCCTTCTCGTTCTCAATCAAAACTTTATTTCGTGCTCACTTCTATTATCGGAAGGAAATGTGAAATGTGGAATGAAAAGTGTGGAGCAGATTCACAACTCTTGCTTTTTTCTCTTGAATCATCTATGATCAATTACAGATATAAAAGGTCTATAATAGATAGAAAGGAGTTTCCTCATGAAATATTCTAAAGCAACCAACTATGCGCTGCATACGATGGTGTTTTTAACTCTTGCGCCAAAGGGTAAAGCGATTGGCGTTGAGCCTCTTGCTAAGATGCAAGACCTTTCATCAACTTATTTATCTAAAATTTTAACAAAGCTTGTGAAGGCGGGATTGATTGAATCAACTCCTGGTGCAAAGGGAGGTTATACCCTTATCAAACGAAAGGAAGACATTTCTTTTTTAGATGTCATTCAGGCTGTAGAAGGACAAACGAATTTATTTCGCTGCTCCTTAGAGCATGACTCCTTTATGCCTCATGATGGTTGTTTGATTGAACAAGTTATGCAGGATGTTGAAACGAAAATGCAGGAGACATTAAGTCAAAAACGGTTAATTGATATTGCGAACCAAATTGAACAGACAGAAAAAAATCCATTTTTCAACATGTGATTTTTTGAACTAATTATAGATATTAAGAGTCTTTAAAGTCTTGAATAGAAAAGGAGAGATTGATATGTTATTAGATTGTGCCATTATCGGAGGCGGGCCAGCCGGATTAAGTGCAGCACTTGTTGTAGGGAGAGGCAGAAAGCAAGTCATTGTATTTGATGATGAGCTGCCAAGAAATCGAGTGACGCAGGAATCACATGGATTTATTACAAACGATGGAATGACACCGTTTGAGATCAGACGAGCGGGAGAGGCAGATCTTCAAAAATACCCTAATATCAAAATCAAACGAAGTAAAATTGTTGAGATACAAAAGAAAGAGGAAAGATTTACGTTACTAACACACGAGGGGGATACATTCGAAGCGAAAAAAATCATTTTGGCAACAGGTCTTCAGGATATACTGCCAGAGATCGAAGGAATTCATGATGTGTACGGAAAAACGTTGTTTAGCTGTCCTTTCTGTGATGGATGGGAATTAAAGGACAAAGCACTTGCCCTCATTGCAGAGAATCAGCGAGCCTTGCATATGGCTAAGCTTCTTTCCAATTGGACAAAGGATTTGATCGTGTTTACGAATGGGCACGTGTTGGCTGAAGAGGACAAGGTACTTCTGACGGCACATTCTATTCAAGTCATTGATGTGCCAATTGTGTCGATTGATCATGACAATGGGCAGCTGCGCTCTCTCCAGCTTGCAAATGGGGAGACAGTGAAAAGGGAAGGCGGTTTTGTCGCAAGTGAATTTAAGCAGTCAGCCCCATTTGCCGAAAATCTTGGCTGTCAAATGACGAAGAATGCGGGTATTGAAACAGATATCCTTGGACGTACAACCGTCAGTGGTGTCTTTGCATGTGGTGATAATCTAGGCGGTCCTGCTCAGTTAGTTCTCGCAGCAGCAGCTGGAAGCCAGGCAGGAATGGGTGTCATTCATGAACTTGTGCAAGAAGAGTTTCAAGAAAAAACATCTCTATGAAAAGAGATGTTCAGCGATGAACGGTTTTCCGTTTTGCTAAGACGTGAGCTGTCCATTCAAAAAGTGCGTAGATGACAAAGAAGATCAGGATCCAGCTGCTGGCATCGACCCATACATTGGTGATCTGAATGATGTTCGCCTGATCAAGTCCAGCCTGTATCCACATGGTGATCAGTGCTGTAAGGAACACCTGTAAAAACCATTTTTTCAATTGGTCACACCTCCATCTCTTTCTATCATATAAGAAATGACAGTTAATTTCCAATTGTTTTCCTTTATGTTTCAACGGTAAAATGAAAAATAAAACGAGTGAAAGGAAAGCAAATGAATGATCAAACCAATAGATTTTTAAAAAATCATTTTCCTCATCTTATCCTCACGCCGCCTCTTTTTTATGAGTGGCCTATTGGGCTTCGGTTTGAAGTGGCAGATTGGTCATTAGGAAAAGAATCGATTGTATTAGAAAAAGCGGGAGATCGTGCTTTAGAGATTGTGAAATATGTTTTTGATCCAGAAGACGAGATGCTGCTTGTGACGGATGTGTATACAGATCATGAACATGAATTAACGAAGCGAAAGCTCCTGGTTTATCAAAAATATGTGCATCTGCAAGTAAGGAACCGATTGCGTCACGAGCTTTTGACTTATGTACGTCCAGAAATAGAAGAATCACTGACATTAGAGAGATTTACACTCAAATGCCAGCTGCAAGACATTCGATTGCGTCCGCTTCTCCATACGGTGTGCCAGGAGGACTTCTATGCACCGAATCAAATCTTGAAGGGAAAACTGGGGTATGAAATTTACCTAATGAATCTCTCAAAAAAAATGATTTTTCACTTATATGATGAGCGAGGCTGTGATCTCATTGCGGCAGATGCTGAGCGTCTACGTCCAGTCTATGAAGGCTTACAGCACTGGCTATTAGACTATGATCGTCCTAAGATGGACCGGCTGTTTGCAGCCAAATAAAAAAACCGCACTTTCGACAAGTGCGGCTTCTTTTTATGCTTCTACTTTATTGAAGAACTGTGGCAAATATTCTTTGTGTGCTTCTAGCATTTCATCGAGGATGCTTTTTGCAATGGCATCTGATGGAACAAGCGGGTTGATGGTCATTGCGACAAGTGCTGTGTTGTAATCGCCTGTCACGGCAGCTTCAGCAGCTACACGTTCAAAGGATTTAATTTGAGAAATAAGTCCTTTGACAGCGACCGGCATTTCACCAACAGCGATTGGTTTAGGACCGTCTTTTGTGATCACGCAGTTGAGTTCAACCGCAGAATCATTTGGAATGTCACTAATAGCCCCATTATTAATGGTGTTTACAGGCTGAATGTCATGCTTGTCGTTATAAATGGATGCAATCAAGTTACAAGCCGCATCACTGTAGTAGGCACCGCCTCGTTTTTCAAGCTGTGGCGGCTTGATGTCGAGATCAGGGTCTTTGTAAAGCTCGAACAAATCATTTTCTAATGCGCGAACGACTTCAGCACGAGTTCCTTCATTTGCTGCTGCTTTCTTTTCCTCAGCCAGCATATCACTTGTTTTGTAGTAGTAACGGTGATAAGGACAAGGAATGACGCCAAGCCCTTTTAAGAAATCAGCATCCCACGGAATCGCTTGAATGTTGTTCATCGACATGCTGGAGTTTGGATCAGCCATGTCTTCAATGACTTGATCCATGATGCTTTTGCCATCTAAGAATACATTGAGCCCAAAGACCATATGGTTTAATCCAGCAAAGCTGACTTCGACTCTGCTTGCGTCGACACCAAGCCCTTTGGCGATTCCCATGCGAATGCCGATCGGCACGTTACATAAACCAACGACTTTACGATGGTTTGAATAACGAAGAACGGCTTCAGTGACCATACCAGCTGGATTTGTGAAATTCACAAGCCATGCATTCGGGCAAAGCTCTTCAATATCTTTGACAATATCAAGAATGACAGGAATGGTGCGAAGTCCTTTGAATAGACCTCCTGGACCATTTGTTTCTTGACCTATGACATCATATTTTAAAGGAATGCGTTCATCCTTCATACGTGCTTCAAGAAGTCCGACACGGAATTGTGTTGTGACAAAATCAGCATCTACAAGTGCTTTCCTGCGATCTAATGTTAAATGAACCTCGATTGGAAGCCCTGCTTTTTTGACCATGCGTTTTGCAAGATTTCCGACGATCTCAAGCTTTTCTTTTCCCGCTTCAATATCAACGAGCCACAGCTCGCTAATCGGAAATTCATCGTATCGTTTAATAAATCCTTCTACAAGCTCTGGTGTATAGCTTGATCCTCCGCCAATTGTGACAACCTTTAATCCTTTTGCCATGTTCTGCACCTCCGAATAATGTAACGCGCAATGTTATAATAGAGAAAAGTCTTTTTTCTTGTTTGTACATCTATAGCTTATCGTGAGAGCATCATGTGCGTAAATGACTTCAGCGTCTTTAGGCAAGGGTGCCCTATTTAGAGATTTGTTACATAAAAGAAACACATTGTGACATGTAGTTGGAGAAAGGGGAAGTCAGATGTTTTCAAGTGAGGTCATTTCCAGCTTTAATGAACTAGAAAGCGCTTTATACCGATATATCATGGAAAACAGTGAAAAGGTCGTGTACATGAGAATTCGAGATCTTGCAGATGCTGCACATATTTCCACCTCGTCTGTCCTTCGCTTTTGCCGAAAAGTAAATTGTGAAGGCTTTTCAGAGTTTAAAGTGAAGCTCAAAATGTATTTAGAATCAGAGCAGACACCTTCTTTAAAAAGCACACAGCACTTTCTATATGAATTTATTGAACGAACATTGAAGGGAGACTTTGAGGGGAAAATTAAGGAGGCAGCGAAGCTCATTGCTGAGGCAAAAAATGTGCTGTTTATCGGAACTGGCAGTTCTGGCATTTTGGCGCAGTATGGGGCGAGGTACTTTTCCAGTCTTGAGAAATTTTCATTTTACATCAACGATCCGTTTTTCCCGATGAATATGCAGTATTTAGACAATAGTGTCACCATTGTGCTGTCTGTATCAGGGGAGAACAGTATTACGATTGATCATATTTCGAAGTTAAAAAGAGAAGGCAGCAAGATCATTAGTATTACGAATAACCAGCACTGCACGATTTCGCGCATTTCAGATTTAAATATTGCCTACTACGTCACAGATGAACGGGTCCACAGAGCCAATATCACCACACAGACGCCAGTTGTGTATATTTTAGAAGCCATGGCCCGTGACATGTTTGCGATGTTAAAAGAAAAGTAAAAGAGCCGCTGCATACATCAGCTGCTCTCTTTTTTCTGCTTCATAAAAGCAAGGATGGCAATGCCGGAACAAACGAGCACAAATAGACCGCCCAGTAAATACACAGACCTCGCCCCGTATACATCTGCAATCAATCCAACAAAGAAAATAGATAAACCGACCGATACTGAAGAAAGGACGTAGTGAGCCGAATACACCTTTGATAAGTCATGTACTGGCGTTTCCGTTTGAAGAATGGTTTGCTGCGAAACATCTCGGATTTGGTAGGCAGGCCCCATCAAAATACAAAGCACCAAAGCAAGCCACGGCAGGCTGTTCAGTGAATAGACAATGGTCAGCACTGCATAAATGAATGAACCAGCTGCCATATAGAGGAGAAGCTGTTTTTGAATAAACTGACTCATCCATGCAGCTAAGAGCCCGCCTATGATGGCACCTGTATAATAAGCGGCATTGATAAATCCCCACCATTCCTCACCTTGCTTTAAATCATGGCTGACAAAGGCAAGCGTAATCGCCCCGATCCACACAGCACCCGCAATATTTTCACAAACATCCATAAAGGTCAGGGTGCGCACCGTTTTATTTCTCCAAATGATCGTCCAACCATCTTTGAAGCTGTTCATCTTATTTGTTTTTCGAACCGTCTCTTCTTGCTTGAGAAGAGGAAAGACAGGGATGAATAATAGATAAGACAACACAATCATGACACAGGTGATCCACATTAAATAAAATGGCCCGATCCATAGGACGAGCATTCCAGTGAACGAATAACCGGCGATTTGAACCATTTGATGAAAAATGGAGGCTGTACTGTTTGCTTTCACAAGCTGATTTGCTGGTACAAGCATCGGCATGATGGCCTGCATTAAAGGACTGATGAACCCGCCTGTGAGGGAAATCAAAATAAGCGCACTAAACAACCAGACCATATGCTGCTGAAACAAATGAAATTGGGCTGTAAACACGATGAGCATCCCAAGACGTAAAAGCGGGACCCATTTCAATAGCCGGCCAGCTTGAAAGTAATCGGTTAAAACAGGAGAGAAGAGCCCAGCCAATAGCTGGCATATCGTTCTAATCAGCGGAAATACAGCCGCATAGGCAACAGATTGTGTATCTTGATAAATGACAAACGTGATCGTCATCACAAATAAAATATCACTCAGCATGAGAAGGCTTTTACTGCTTGTATAACACCAAAACTTGTTTCCCATATCAAACCGACTCCTTTTCAAAAACAAGTTCAGTATAGCATGGTGATGGTGTGTCCAGAGGTTTTTCATTGAAAAATACATCTTAAGGATGAGAAGATTGTGATAAGCTAAATGAAGGACATTGTAAGGAAAGGGGTTCAATCGATTGAAAAAATTACCGGCACATGACTTTTTGGACAAACATGGCATCCCATATGAGGTCAAAACATTTTCTGCCGAAACAGAAAAGGGAGCAGCAAATGTAGCGGCAGCTCTTGGTTTTCGTGAAAGACAAATGATTAAAACGTTGATTTTTGAAACAGGAGAAGGAGAGCAGCTGCTTGTGATGGTTGGCGCTGACCAGCATATTAAGTCAGGGAAACTTAAGAAAGCGGCCGGCTCTCGTAATATTAAAATGGCTTCACCGGAGAAGGTTCTTGAAGTGACGGGCTATCGAATTGGTTCGATTCCGCCGTTTTGCTGGCAGCCAGAAGGATTCCGCACGATCATTGAAGCTTCATTATTAGAGGAAGAGATATTAGGGGTTGGAGCAGGAGAATGGGGAAATGAAATCCTCATCACACCAGAACAATTAGTGAAAGCTTCAAAAGCTGTACCGTTTGACATCGTGCAGCCAGCCGAATAAAAAAGTGCCTGTTTTTGAGCAGGCACTTTTTTAATTGGTAGCAGGCGTAGTGAATGGACCGATACCTTTCATTTGCAGGAAGGCATCCACGGTTCTATTTTCTTCAAGATCATTCGCCCGTTTGCAAACAACAACCGGTCTGACAATTTCAATGTCTTCGATGTACACGCGCCCAATTTCTTTCCGCTTGAGACTGCCATGAACCGCATCACGGGGAACAAGTGTGATACCATATCCAGCTTTGATCATTTGTATCGCTTCATGAACACCGCTGAACTGTAAATCAACGGTCGGTTTTTTGATTCCTTTCGAGGTAAAAAGAGAAAAAAGTTTATCTCTTGTGGAACTGCCTTCTTCACGCATCAAAAAAGGCTCCTGGCTCAGGCGCTCTAGCGGGACCGTTTTTCCGTTCAATGGATGGTCTGCCGGGACAATAAAATCATAGCTTAAATTCGTTAAATGAGAGGTGAGAATCTCTTCATGGTGCAAATCCTCGATCACAGCGATGGCCACATCTGATTCATATTGAAGCAGGCTTTCTAAAACTTGAGCGGAGTTTCCACTTTTTAATTCAATTTCCGTTTCGGATGAAGATGTTTTAAAAGCAGCGAGCCAATCTGGCAGTAAAAAGTTGAGTGGTACATAGGTAGAAGCGATGCGGAGCCGCCCCTTTTTTCCGTTTTGTAAAAGTGTAATCTGATATTCTACTTCTTTTTCGGCCTCGAACACTTGCCGGGCATAAGGGTATAGAATTTTCCCCATTTCCGTAAGTGTAATGCCTCTGCCATTTCGTTTAAAAAGACGGAAACCGATCTCACTTTCAATGCTTCTAAGCTGAGCCGTCACAGCTGGCTGTGTCAAAGATAGCACGTCTGCTGTTTGTGTAACGCTTTTTGTCTCTGCGACCTTTGCAAAAATCCGAAGGGCATGTAAATTCAACTTTGCACCACCTATCAATTATTTTGATGGTTTAATCAAAAACATTCATTAGATTTATTATAAGGCATCCCTTATTGTAAAGATAGCGAAGGGGGAAGGAAAAATGGATCATCGTCAAAAGCAAGTGGTGTCAATATCGCTTATCACAGCATTTGCACTGATTGGGGATTCAATGCTTTATATTGTTCTTCCGATCTATTGGAAAGAGGTTGGTTTATCATCTATTTGGGAGGTCGGGCTGCTGCTGTCCATTAACCGATTCATCCGCATCCCGCTAACACCTGTTGTTTGGTGGCTCTATCGGTTTGTTCCAATGAAGACTGGTGTATTGATCGCTATTTTGATTGCATCAGTGACCACAGTGCTATATGGTGTGAGCGGTTTTTGGCTCCTGCTGATTTGCCGCTGCGCTTGGGGGCTGGCATGGACGTTATTGCGTATGAGTGGAATGAGATTAATTGCTGAGATGGAGGAAAGCTCCCAAGGGCATTATACGGGCATTTATAATGGCCTTTACCGGCTTGGCAGTTTATTCGGCATGTTATGTGGCGGAATATTCGCCAGCCTGATCGGCTTCCAGTTCATGACGCTTGTTTTTGGTTTACTCTCATTACTAGGAATCATTTTTTATGTCTCTTTGGATGAGATTGAAAAGGGAGAAGAGGGGCAGGTGTATCAAGTCATCAAACAGAGGTGGCTTGCACGAGATGTTGTAAAAGTATTAATGACAGGTATGCTGATCGCACTTGTGATCCAAGGGTTATTCGCATCAACCCTCAGTCATGTCATTGAAGCAAGGATCGGTCATGGTGAATTTGCTCTGTTCGGCTTTGTTATCGGAGCTTCGGCTTTAAGTGGAATCATTCAAGCGCTCAGATGGGGGTGGGAACCATTTGTAGCACCGAAAACGGGCAGATGGTTTGATGGGCTTGTAATGAAGGAACGAACGCTTTGCTGGATGTTTCTTTCATTTGGAGGTCTCAGTTTTCTGGCGGTCATGCTGAAGGTAAGCGGCTGGTTTCTTGTGATGCTGCTTTTGATCCAGCTGCTCTCAACAATCTTAACGACATTAACGGATACGCTTGCTTTTCAAAAAGCGTCTGCTCAAACAGATAAAAACCGCTTCCTCGCAAGCTATTCCTTTGTTCAAGATATGGGAGCGGCTCTAGGACCCTTGTGCGGATATACGATGATTCAGTTTTTTGGATCAAGCAGCGTCTTTTGGCTGATGCTCATCATAAGTTTATTGCTTGTCAGCATGTGGGCAAGGGGCAGGGAGCTGAATGTTTCTTCTGATCCAGCGTAATAAATCAAGCGTTATACAAAAAAACTGCCTCATGCGCTGAATGCAAGAGGCAGTCGTGTGTTTTTATTCTAGATCTGAATCATAGGCTTTTTTCGTCAACTGGCTGACCACCTCTTTTAATCCATTTGGTTTATGGAATTCAACAGGTGTGCTTCCTTTTTCGAAGACGATTTGATCAGCTTCAACGAGCACGACATATCGATTGTTGAGCTTAGCAATATGGATTGATTGGCCAAAGTCTGCTAGAAGACCTTTGATATCCGTTTCGCCTAGACGCATTTTCATTGTAATATCAGGAGTTTGTTCAACAATATGGGAGGCCGCTTGTGTGACCTGTTCTGTATCGAGTGTTTCTCTAATTTCTCGTTTTTCACTCGCTTCCCATATTTCAAGATCCTCTTCAAACTGCTTTAATTCTTCACTTTCATCCTGTAATGTTTCAAAAACCTGTTCCTGTACCATATTCATAACCTGTGATTTCATAATTTCAGGCATGGATTCACCGTATTCGACGAACTTCAAAAAGTCTTCAAAATAACGAGCGTGTGAAGATTGGTGAATTTTCACTTCAGCTTCCTCAGTCATTCCCTCTTCTGGCATAAACGGGTATTGAATCGATTTCATGTTTTTTGTCGTAATAGCCATTTCGACTTTTCTAATCAAGGTAGATGTATCAGCGATAGAAGCCACTTTTTGTTCGAAATCGCATTTCATAATAAAGACAAAGGAATCATCGAAATACTTTTTAGGAACAGCAGAAGCAACTAAAAAAACGCCGCCTCTGACAGCACTTGTATCTAAATATGTGCGAACAAACTGTTCACTGCATTCATTAAACAATTCTTTTGTATCTGCAAATCTCGTTTGATGAAATAGGTTGTAGTTTGGGTTTGAATCGAGCTCATGACCGGGTTCTACAATAAATCGGCCAATTTTGGTCGGTACTTGTTCAGATTTAGGGTGTCTGTCCACTTTTCGTTTGACGATTTTTTTCAGTTCACCGTCTAAAAAGTCCTTCAGCTCACTTTGTTCAAATTCTTCTTGATCTAGTGTTTGATAATGTTTAAATCGTTTATTTGCTTGTTCATCTTTGCCTTCGATTTCCACGACAAAGAATGATAGAAAACGTATCGTAAAATCCATTGATTGGTCACCACTTTTTCTTCTTCTGATATGTTGAGTATAGAAAAAGGAGTGAAAATCGTCAACGAATGGAGAAATATCGTGTCATTATTTCCCGAGAAATGTTTATTGAAAAACACTTGATAATAATTATCATTCTTGATAGAATGGTAAAAGAAAAGAAGGAACCTGCCAGTTCCTTCATCTCAGAGAAAAATAGATTATTTTGTTTCAAATGTTTCGCAATCAGTTTCAGCATTGCGAGTCACTTCAGTCATCGTGTTTTTACCGATTTTAATGGTAGAAGCGGTACAGCTGTTTTCAGCCCAAAAACGGCAAGAGTTCACTTCACAAAGAACGTTTTGTGCCAAGGGAATTCACCTCCGTGATTCATATTGAGAATGAAACAAGCTGCCACTTGAATTCATTCAATCTAGTAGTCTCTTTGTAGAAAGAGGCTGTTTGTGCTGGTTATGCACATGTTTATCATACCATCTACCCTGAAAATATACAATTTAAACTTTGGAAGAGCGAGAATTTGAATCTCGCTCTTTTTTTATTTTTAAAAATAGTTAAATGCTAGGTGGCACACTCTTTCATTTCGACATATGAATAGAGTAGATTCAAAACCTGATGTCGGACAAAGTATGGGGGTACATGTACTGATTTTCCGCATAAAGATAGGGTTTTTAATCAAAAATCTTCATAGAGAGATGAGGGGAGAAGATGAAAGCAGTCATTCTCTGCGGAGGAAAGGGAACGAGAATGAGTGAGGTCACACAAGCGCTTCCTAAACCACTTGCTATGATCGGAGATCGGCCTATTCTATGGCATATTATGAAAATCTATCAGTATTACGGTGTAGACGAATTTATCCTATTGCTTGGATATAAAGGAGAGAAGATCAAAGAGTACTTTCTGAACTACGACTGGCAGCATCACAGCATGCAGCTCGATATGGCGACAGGAGAAATGAAGCTTTTAGGGAAAAAGGAGAACTGGAAAATCACCTTTTTAGATACAGGTGAAGATACGATGACAGGCGGACGTTTAAAGCAGGCACAGGATTACATTGGTGATGAGACCTTTATGATGACGTATGGTGATGGACTGGCCAATATCAATATGTTTCATTTGCTGAAACGTCATCAGGATCTTGGAGCAGCTGCGACTGTCACAGGCATTGAAAAGAAGTCCCAGTACGGGACACTGAAGGTGTATAACGGGATGGCACAATCCTTCTCTGAGAAGACAGACAGTATCGGGATGATCAATGGAGGATTTTTTGTGTTGTCTCCAAAGGTATTTGATTATTTGACAGATGATGATCAATGCGTGTTTGAAGCGGAGCCTCTTCAAAACCTGGCGGATGATGGAGAGCTTGCCGTTTATGAGCATCACGGATTTTGGACAGCAATTGATACGTATAAAAACCTGAAGGAAATCAACGACATGTGGACAGATGGAAAACAACCATGGAAGGTTTGGTGACAGCATGAGCGGATTTTGGAATGGAAAGAACGTATTTGTAACTGGATGTACAGGGCTGTTAGGGAGCTATCTCGTTAAGGAATTGATTGATCAAGGGGCAAACGTGACTGGACTTGTGCGTGATCAGGTGCCTCGATCGAATTTATATCAAGGCAGTCAATTTGAAAAAATGAATGTGGTGCAAGGCGCATTAGAGGATATGCAGACGATTGAACGTGCGTTAGGAGAATATGAAATTGACACCGTCTTCCATTTGGCTGCCCAAGCCATTGTTGGGGTCGCAAATAGACATCCTGTTTCTACATTTGAAGCGAATATTTTAGGGACATGGAATGTACTGGAGGCTTGCAGAAGACAGCCGCTGATCAAACGAGTGATCGTGGCATCAAGTGACAAAGCCTACGGTGATCAAGAGCAGCTGCCATACGATGAAGACATGCCGTTAAACGGGAAACATCCGTATGATGTTTCGAAGAGCTGTGCAGATCTCATTTCTCATACGTACTACAACACATATGGTCTTCCAGTTTGTATTACACGCTGCGGTAATTTATATGGAGGCGGAGATTTGAATTTCAACAGAATCATTCCGCAAACCATTCAGCTTGTGTTAGAAGGAAAGGCGCCGGAAATTAGAAGTGACGGGACATTTATTCGTGATTATTTCTACATTGAAGATGCAGTGAAGGCTTATTTGCTGCTAGCTGAGAAGATGGAGGAAAAAGGGCTGGCGGGAGAAGCCTTTAACTTTAGTAACGAGATTCAGCTGACAGTGCTTGAGCTTGTGGATAAGATTTTAAAGACAATGGGAAGTGAACTGAAGCCTCGTATTCTCAACCAAGGAACACATGAAATTAAACATCAATATTTGTCAGCAGAGAAAGCGAGAAAGCTTCTTGATTGGAAGCCTGATTACTCCATTGATGAAGGCTTAGAGAAGACGATTGAATGGTACCGCGAATTCTTTCAAAAATAGAGGTGTAAAAAGATGAACAGCATATATTGTACGGTTCTTTCAAGTGGAAGACTTTATCAAGCCATTGCGTTTTTCTTATCGTTGAAGCAAGTAGAAGATGATGCTGTCATCAAGACGTTATGCATGGATGATGCTGCATTTGATTTGCTTCATCAAATGAATTTTCCGCATGTGGATCTTGTTCATGTACGGGAGATCGAAACACCAGAGCTGCTGGAGAAAAAAGAGGAACGGGATGCATCGGAATATTGCTGGACCTTAAAGCCGATTTGGATTGAGTGGTTATTTGAACAGGAGCAGGCAGAGAGCGTGACCTATCTTGATGCGGATTTGTTCTTTTATGAGAGCCCTCAGGTGATTTTTCAACATCAGCCGAATGCTTCTGTTTTAATTTCGAGAGGGGATATTGTCATTCCAAGCTTTGATGCAGAGGAAGTGAAGATGCTTCAGAAGCTTTTAGGACGCTATAACTCAGGCTTTCTGCATTTTAAAGGAGATGAAGCCGGACGAAAATGCCTCAGCTGGTGGAAAGAAGAATGCTTAAAAGAATGTAAAAATGCACCGGGAGAAGGCAAGTTTGGCGATCAAGGATATCTAGATCATATGCCGAGGCTGTTTGACAAAGTAGAAGATATTGAGACAAAAGGCGTGAATATTGGTCATTGGAACTATGGGCAGCATTCTTATCGGGAGGAGAATGGACGTATTCTTCTGGAGGATGGGCACCCGCTCATTTGCTATCATTACAGCGGCTTTCGGATTGTGAGCAAGGATGAGATGCAGCAAATTCATGAAAAAGGACGAAATGACCTGCCGTTTTTCCAAGAAGCCTATCGGCAAGTGCTTCGCCATGTGATTGAATCTGTGGAGCAGGTCGATCCGCTGTTTAACGGCTATGCTAAACGGGAGGAGGATGACGCATGAACGAAAAGCCAAAGGTAAGCGTCATTATTCCAAGCTATAATGCCAAAGAGCGTTTAGAAGGAAGCCTTTTTTCCTTAACGCTTCAGGAAACAGATATTCCATTTGAGGTCATTGTTGCCGATAATGGCTCAACGGATGGCACGATGGAAATGCTTGAGAATATTGAGGTGAACTTTCCGTTTAAAAAGGTGCGTATTCCTGTCAATCAAGGAATTGCAAAGGGGCGTAATCATGCCATTCGCGAGGCGGAGGGAGATCTGCTCATTTTTCATGACAGTGATATGCTGGCAGAACCGAGATTTATTCAAAAGCATGCAGAGGCTCATGCTGACAGGGAGGATCTTGTCATTTGCGGTGTGTGCTGGAAGCGGATTTATCGCTATTTTTACAAAGCGTTTGATAAGGATCATATGAAGCGGTTGAAAAAGCAAGGACTGTATAAACGGAAAATGGAGGACAAAACACCTCTTTTATCATTGGAAGAAGTCGAAAATGGTGCATTTTTAGAGAAAAGCTTCGATTTGCAGTCTGAGTTTATTGATATTCTGAAAGACATTTTGGAAACGTACCACTATGATTTAGGTTCTTATGAGCTGCCATGGCGATTTTTTATTACAAATAACTCCTCTGTTAAACGTAAGCATGTCATGGCACTAGGGATGTTTGATGAAAATATCGTTCGGTACGGATTTGAGGATTATGATTTAGGGATTCGATTGAATCAGCTTGGTCTCTCCTTTGAATTGCGAGAGGATATCATGAGTGTGCATCAAGAGCATCCAAGTAATTTAACGTCATTCGATGACATCAAATACAACATTTTGTATATGTGTGAGAAGTATAACAATATTGATTCCATTGATGTCCACTTGGCTTTCTCTGGTCCGTTTTCTCACACTGTGACAAATGATATTGTGAAAGAAGTTCGGCAGCTTCGCGAGAACCCAGCGTTTGATGACCTGTTATCTTATTTTTTAGAGCTGATTCATTTGATCACAGAGCGGAATGTAGGCATCAAACGGGATAAAAAAGATATGTTGACAGCCAAGCATGTTCCTTTGAAAAAGCTGGCAGAAGCGGCGCAGCTTGCACGTGAGGAGTATGGCTGCATGGTGCTAGTAGAAGCCATTCAAGGGCTGACGAAAGAGCTGTTGCGCGTTGATTTGTTCCAAGTGGATGTGTTGTAAATGGCGTCTTATCACTTTACAACCATTGTGTCGAATACCCATGTTTTTAAGCTTTTGGCGCTGATTCATTCGCTTGAACAAAACGCGCATGCCTTCAAGCTGTCCGTTTTATGTGCAGACCCTTTGGCTTATAAGGTATTAAAGGAGTTCCCTCACCCGCATGTTCAATATGAACAGCTTGAGGACATTGAAGATGATACGCTGCGGAAGGCAAAAGAAGATCGAACGTTTCATGAGTATTGCTGGACATTAAAGCCTGCTTTTCTGCTCAAAATTCTTGAGTCCTCAGATGCAGATTATCTGGCCCATCTGGATACGGATTTGTATTTTTATCATGATCCGGAGGCGATTTTTGCAGAAAATCCAAGCGCTCATTTATTTTTGACGGATCATATGAATTCCAAGCGGTTCTATCATTTTTATGAGCTGTCTGGCCGCTTTAATACAGGGTTTGTAGGCTGCCGTAACACAGATGTTGCCAAACAGGCAGTCACGCAATGGAAAGAAAACTGTCTGGCCCATTGTACAGTAGAAATGGATACAGAAAAAAAGACGTACGGAGATCAGCGGTATGTGGAAAGATGGGTTGATGATTTTGAAGGGGTTCATATCGTTGCATCTAAAGGAGCCAATGCGGCGATTTGGAACATTGAAAACTACAAGCTTTCAGTTGTAAAAGGAGATATGTATCTCGACGAATGTCCACTTTTGTTCTATCATTTTTCTGCCTTTACGATCATTGACGAGAATACCTTTAACCTTAATTGGTATTATTATATGAAAGAACAGAAGCTTGTGGATCATTTGTATATTCCGTATGCCGACTTGGTTCATCAAAAGATTAAGCAGGTACAAAAGGTATTTCCAGAATTTAAGCAAGGATTTATTGCGAAGAAGCATGTTCCTGACACGCATTTTTATGAGAGATGAAAAAACCGCTCATTATTGAGCGGTTTCAGCGTGTAGACAAACCCTCGCATTCGGTGTCACTCCTGTGCGCTGGTGCTCACGAATAACATATTCGCTCCGCGCCAGTGCTCGTCCTAGACTGCAAAGGTTTTCTATCACGCTGAAAAGAAGACAAAGTGCTAAAATACACATCATTTTATCCCTTTGTCAACAATCGAGAAAAACCGCTCATTATTGAGCGGTTTTCTTTTTATGATTCATTCCATTTGGAGATGGTTTGGTCGCTAGGAAGTAAGAAGGCTAGGATGCCTAATATCGGTAAAAAGGCAACACCGATCATGGTAGGCGTTAAGCCAAAGGCATCAATGAATGAGCCGAGGGCAACCGATCCGATTGCGCCCATACCAAACGCAAGCCCAACAGTTAAACCAGACATTGTGCCAATTTTCCCGGGAAATAGTTCTTGGGCATAAACCACGGTGACAGAGAAGCTTGATGTCAAAATGAGCCCAATCAGCCCGAGTAAAACATAAGCAAAAACCGGTCCGGCAAATGGCAGCAGCAGGGCAAGCGGGAAGGATGCCAATAAGGAAACTAAAATGACGTTTTTCTTGCCAAAGCGGTCTGCAAGCGGCCCGCCTAAAAATGTCCCAATTGCACCTAGAATAAGAAATAAGAAGATATAAGTCTGTGATTCTTTAATCGTCAAACCGTATTGTTCAATCGCATAAAATGCATAGAAATTCGAAATGGCATTTCCATACCAAGAGCGGGCGAAGATGAGAAAGACGATAATGCCAAGTGCAATGAGTGCTGATTTACGATGAATATCAGATCTAGCAGCTTTTGCAGGTGTTTTTTTCGCTTGGGCCCGAATGGTTTGAAGCCTTCCTGCGTACCATCTTGAAATATAAAGAAGGAAACCAACCGCCAACATTCCAACAATCGTAAACCAAGCCACGCCTGTCTGACCGAGCGGGACGAGCATTAATGCAGCGATAAGCGGAGCAAAGGCTTGACCTGTATTCCCGCCTACTTGATAGATGGACTGGGCAAGACCTCGTCTTGAACCGGCTGCCATGTTGGCAACACGGGAGCCCTCTGGATGGAAGATCGCAGAGCCGAGTCCGATGAAGACAACGCAAAGCAGAATGGTGGCAAACGACGGAGCAAACGCGAGTCCGAATATACCGACAGCACTTGAAAATAAAGCAATCGGAAGTGCATAAGGCATCGGCCGTTTATCTGTGTACCACCCAATAGCTGGCTGCATCACGGAGGAGACCATATTTAATGTAAAAGCAATCAGCCCTAATTGTGTAAAGGTCAGCCCCATTGAGCGTTCCAAAATAGGGAACATCGCAGGAATAACGGCTTGTAATGTGTCGTTCAGCATATGACAAATACCAATAATCAATAAGATGGGATAAACCGTTGAGCCGGTAACAGAATGTTGAGGTTTATCCTTTGTACGAGCAGCAATGGCCAATGAGACTTCCTCCCTTCATTTATCTGTTTTCTGATTTTTTCATTCTTCTCATTTTATTCATAAGGTGAACTATAAAACAATAGCAAATTGTCATGATTTAGAAAAAAAGAGACACAAGCATTTGATTGAGCTTGTGTCTCTAAAGAGTTATTTGTAAAAAGAAGCAATGACAGGCTTCATTTTTTGAACGACGAGTCCGCTGCCGCCGCGGTTTTTCACCCCTTCGATCATGCCGACGAGGACGTAATCTTCTTTTTTAGGATTAAACGCAAGTAAAAATCCATTTTCAGTGCCGTCTGTTGCACCTTGTTTGCTTTTTAATTCTGCCGTTCCCGTTTTAGCGGCAATATCCGCTCCTTCGATTTGTAAGGAGTGGGCTGTTCCGTTTGGACTGGTCACGACCTTAGTCAATGCGTCTTTCACTGTGTTTGCCGAGCCTTCTTTGATGATTTGTTTTGGTGATGCTGTTTTTTCATCTTGAATCACTCGAGGGTAGACAAGCTTGCCTCCTGTAGCAAATGGAGAATAGGCATGTACTTGTTCAATCGGTGACATGAGTAATTCGCCTTGGCCATACGCCGAGTCAGCCAGTAAGATATCCGATTGAATACCATCGTTCGATACTTGTGCAGGCTTCATTGTAAATGGCATGTGTAAGTCTTCGCCAAACCCAAATGCTTTCACTTTTTTCTCGTAAGTGTCTTTGCCGATTTCGAGTGCTTCCTGTCCAAAATAAATATTGTCTGAGTACACAAGGGCATCGACCATATTTACTTTTTCTTTATCGTGAACACGTGTGATGCGATAATTTCCCCAGGATTGATCCTTTTGCCATTTCAGTCCGTGAATGGTGCGCACTTTGTCAGGCTTTGTGACACCTGTTTCCAGCCCAATGGCGGCTGTAATGGTTTTGAATGTGGATCCTGGTGCATACCGGCTCGCATATCGAGCTTGGAATGGAAGGTCTGGATTTTCACTGTATGCCTGATATTGCTTAGGTGTAATCCCGTTTGTCATGAGATTGACATCGTAGGAAGGGGCGCTGACAAGCGCTAATAGATCACCTGTTGATGGATTCATGATTGTGACGGCCCCTTTTTCACCTTTCAGCTGATCATAGGCTTTTTTCTGTAAAGAAGCATCAATCGTCAGCTTCACTGTTTTTCCATCTTTTCGAGCTGATTTTTGTAATGTTTCTTCAATGCCTGTTTCATCATGGACGATGAGAATGCTTCCGCCATCTTGTCCCCGTAAGTTTTTGTCAAATGTGAATTCAAGGCCGGTTTTGCCGATGATTTGATCCGCCTTTAATGCTGGATTTCTTTTGATATCATCCGCATTTGCTTTTCCGACATATCCGGTGAGATGAGCGGCGGCTTTGTTATATGGATAGTAGCGCATTTCCTTCGTTTGATAGGTAACGCCATTTACGTCCTTTGGAATTGGCTTTTGTTTTAACATCGATTTGAGCGGGACAAACGTGTCGTCTGTGACCCATGCTTGTTTCAACTGATTGTTGATTAGTTCTTCCTCTATATCAAAAGCTTTGCTGATCTTTTTGATATTGCGTTCTTTTTCTTCTCCTGTTCCGAGCTTACCTGGGATGATGCCAAGTGCGTTTCCACCAGTTGTTTCTGCGAGCGTACGTCCTTTTCGGTCGACAATGTTTCCGCGGACAGCAGGGTCAGATTTGACCTTGATGGTATCTCCTTTTTCCATTTGCGGGAAGATGAGATTTGGTTTCCAGTCCACTTTCCACTTGTCATCTTCTTCGGAAAGAACGCCCTTGTAAGACAGCTTGTGCAGCTTGCCAAGAGACGTTTTCATCGTTACATCATAGGAAAATTGATACCCATTTCCTTTGTCCTGTTTTTCAACGTTGAGCTTTGATATGTTCAGGTCATAAGCACCAATACCGTTGAAAATATTGTCGTATTTTTCGGCTAGTTGTTTTTTTGAAAAGTCATTGGCTTTCAAAGATGCACTTGTCACCTCATCTGCCAGCTTCGTAAAGTCTTTCTTCTCCATATGTTTCGTAAAGCTTTGAGCGGCTTTTAAAGCCTCTTTTTCTTTTGAGAAAAGAGTATCTTTTAATAAAAAGAAAGTAGCAGCAACGACGATGATGCTAAGGAGAGGGATGATGACTTTTTTCTGTTTCCAAAATGATTTTTTTTGATCCGTATACAATGAAAACACCTCAATTTTTTGATTAGATCCTCTATATTTTACAGTGATTGGTCGTGATTTGTATAGTTTCTCCTATGAAAATAGACCAAGGGATCATGTCATGGTTTGGGTAACGGGAGTAAAATAACAGCTATTCATCATGAAAGATATCTTCATTTTTTCTTATGATTTAAAGGATTTCTTAAAAGATCATCGAATGTTAGAAAAAATATGACAAGCGCTTTCAATAGGGGGGAATTGTTATCGTTTATAAAAAGGTGAATTTGATTGGACTTGTTCTTGGACCGACACTCTTTTTGCTCGTTCTTTTTCTCATACCTGAAGATGAATTGACCTATGCTGCGAGGGTAGTCTTGGGTATTACGGCTTGGACGGCCACATGGTGGGTGACTGAAGCACTGCCCATTCCTGCTACATCTTTATTGCCCATCATCTTGCTGCCGACACTTGGCGGGCTTTCTATGGAACAGGCATCAAGGTCTTATGGAGATCCGATCGTCTTTATGTACATGGGAGGATTTATGATCGCAATTGCCATTGAAAAATGGAAATTACATAGAAGAATGGCTTTACACATTTTAAGGGTGATTGGCACAAGAAGTGACCGCATTGTCTTAGGTGTCATGATTGCGACTGCATTTTTATCTATGTGGATTTCGAATGCAGCGACAGCACTCATGATGCTGCCAGTGGCCCTTGCAGTGATTAAAGAGGTCAAGACAAATGAAATCTTATCTGGTCCATCTCTTGATCGATTTAGTAAAAGCATTTTATTGTCGGTAGCGTATTCTGCGTCAATTGGAGGTTTGGCGACACTTGTCGGGTCTGTGCCGAATGCGGTGTTTGCTGCGATGTCAAAAAAACTGCTAGATCGAGAGATTATGTTTTTCGAATGGTTTTTGTTTGGTTTTCCTGTTGCGATGATTTTGCTTATTCTCTTATTTTTGTATTTGACGAGGGTACAGTTCAAGGTAGAACACAAAGGTGAAATGAGTGCAGCGTTCATTCAAAAGGGATTAGAGGATTTAGGAAAAATGAAAAGAGAGGAAAAATGGGTATTTGTTGTTTTTCTCATGACGGCGTTCTTATGGATTTTTAAGCTCTTTTTGTTTGGAGGGGTGACCGTATCTGATACGTCTATCGCCATTTTCGGTGCCATGCTGTTATTTCTCATCCCAGCAACAAATGGAGAGAGAATATTAGAATGGCAGGATATGAAAGAACTGCCGTGGGGGCTTTTGCTTTTGTTTGGAGGAGGGCTTTCGCTCGCTACGGGATTTGCAGAAACCAATCTAACAGGATGGATCGGAGAAAATTTACAGCATTTAAACGGGCTTTCGTATATCATGCTGTTGATTATTTTAACGGGAGCGATTCTGTTTATGACTGAAATTATGTCTAATACGGCTGTCGCCAATATGATTATTCCGATAACGGTAGGGCTTGGTCTTGCGATTGGAATCGAGCCATATGGGTTAATGGCCGCGGCTGCTTTGGCTTCCTCCTGTGCGTTTATGCTGCCGATTTCCACACCGCCAAACGCCGCTGTCTTTAGTGCGGACGTGCTGAAAATATCTGATATGGTCAGGGCGGGTTTTTGGTTAAATATCATCAGTATTGTGGTGATTGTTCTTGCGGTCTATTTCTGGCTGCCGGTCGTGCTGAAAAGCTGAGCGCTTTAAGAAGATGAAGGCTTTGATCGAATCGAGACAACCGGTGTTTTTGTTTCTTTTGGCTTCGGTGTTTGTGCGGATTTTTTGATGCATGTGTCCTTTGGCGTGTAATAGGTTGCCCCAATATTGAGCCTGCCTTGAAGCTGGTCAATAGAAAGCTCCCCAAATTCTAAATGATAATCAATTTTGTCCACGCGCAGGGATTCAATATGGATGTGTGTATCCTCTGAGACAGGAGCAGCTGGTGCAGACATTTTTTGCTCAAGAGCGGCGAGTCTTTTTTCTAGCTCAATGACAGATGGGGATGGATTGGATTCAATTTTTTTAAAGAGTGATTGAATGAAATATTTCAAGTAGACCACAACCTTTTCTTCCGCCTTACTCTAGTCTATGGAAAAGCTATCTGATATATACTTATAGAGATGACAAGAAAGGGGAGACGCACATGCTGCCTACTCAGATTCACATTGCTCATATGAAAACGAATTCGATTGGCACAGGATCATCTATGACGTTTGGCTCGACGTTTGTTCGCAATCATTGCAGTACGATCAAACGAAACAATGGCTTTGGGGAACAGAATGCTGAGGGCGTGATCACGATCCTGCCAATTGAAACAATTGATGATCGTGATCAAATAGACGCAGTGAGTATCAATATTCGTCATCTATGATGATAGCCGTCGCTTTTCCTTCATCTTTTTGCAGGCGGATGTAAAGTACACCGTCTTTAAAGGCAGCATTCATTTGACCGAGAATCATCTCTGGAAGGCGGATTTTCTTTTCAAACGGACCATACTTCCCTTGTTTTTGGCGAAAGTCCTGCTCGTTAAAAAAGGAAAAGCGCTGTCCTTTCACAACCAAATATTCACCATATGATAACACCTGAACGTCTTCCTTTCGGTAGCCAGGCAAGTAAATTAAGTATTGAATTTCTGCATGGGTTTCCACCATATCGATTGGAGGAAACGACGCATCTGATTCCCGCTGATCCTGCTGTGTGAATGTAAATGGAGATGGACCGTTTGCCATAAAGGGGGATCTTTGCTCATCATCGAAGATCATTTTCCAAAAATCATCTCCATGCATTTGCTGGGCAATATCCATCCACTGCTTCATTTTTTCGAAGTCCATGTGAAGACCTCCCGTTAACATACTTGATGGGTGCTTGCATATACCTATAAAAAGGAGGTTTATCTGTGGTTCAACCAACTCCGTATATCAATATTAATATTTTCATGTTAAAAATTAATTCCTTTGAAAATGCGTCGGCGGTGAATGTCGGACAAAATTTGTTAGCAGAGTGGCAAAACTCAGATAAAAAAAATCAGGGTTACGGACAGAATTTTGGAGATGCCAGCGGTTTTGTCGGTACAAAAAGCCATGTAGATGATCGAGATCAAGTGGACTCACCTGCCTCTTTTTCGCCAGCAGCTAAACCCATTCAAAGGAAGTGACGTGTGATGTTATTTTCACCCTCAGTCGTCAATGTCGGTGCTTTTAAAATCAATACAATGGATCGGGGTGCATCACTGACGCTAGGACCTTATCAGCAGATTGATTATTTTCTCTCAATGAAATTGAACCAAGGTTTTGGTGAGGACAATGGAGATTGTTCACCGCTTGTCATTCCGATTTCAAGCGTGTTAGATCCAGATATGGTGGACTCAAATTCAGTCAAAAACAGCGTGATTTAAGCAAAAAAAGAGACCGGGAACCCCGTGTCTCTTTTCTAATGTGTTTCATTCAGATGGCTTTTTCGTCTTGCATAGGTGAAATAGACAACAACACCGATGACGATCCAGATGAGGAAGGCTCTCCATGTTTCCCATTTCAGTGTGAAAGCCAAGATCATACAAATGACCGCACTAATTATAGGAAGGACAGGGACAAAGGGTACTTTAAACGCTGTATTCATATTCGGATGTTTTTTCCGGAGTACGATCACAGCGATAGAGATCACCGTAAAGGCCGCAAGTGTACCGATGCTGACTAAATTAGCAAGTGTTGATAAGTTGACGAATCCAACGATACAGGCCGCAACAGCGCCTGTCAGCCAAGTGTTGGCAACCGGTGTCTTAGATTTCGGATGAACGTTTGAAAAGATTTTCGGCATGAGCCCATCTCGGCTCATGGCAAAGGTTAAACGAACCTGAGCGTAGACAAGTGCAATTAACACTGTCGTAATCCCGATAATAGCACCTGCGGATATAATGCCAGCGACACTATTCAGGCCAACCACTTGAAGAGCAAAAGCGACAGGATCACTGACATTCAGCTTCGTATAGTGAACCATGCCTGTTAAGACGAATGAAACCCCGATGTATAAAATCGTACAAACACCGAGCGCACCGATGATTCCAATTGGCATCGCTTTTTGCGGGTTTTTGACTTCTTCAGAAGCATTAGCGATTGCATCAAATCCAAGGTAAGCAAAAAAGACAGTTGCCGCTCCAGCAATCACGCCATGGAAGCCCATTGGCATAAACGGTGTCCAGTTTTCAGGTTTGACGTAAGCAAAGCCTGAGATGATAAAGAGCAGGACGATGGCAATTTTGATCAGCACAATAATGTTATTCAGCTTTGTGCTTTCTTTGACGCCTCTTGAGACGATAAAGGTGATGAGCAAAATAATAAGTGCGCCTGGAAGGTTAAAGACGGCCCCGTCAGCGGCTCCAGGTGCAGCTGATAAAGCCTTCGGTATGTGCAGGCCAAATCCGCTGAGCAGTGATTGAAAATAGGACGACCATCCACTTGCTACAGCAGAGAGCGCAATAACATATTCCAGCATGAGATCCCAGCCCATTAAGAAGGCAAGAAATTCCCCAAGTGTTGCGTAGGAATACGTATAGACGCTTCCTGACACAGGAATGGATGAGGAGAATTCAGCGTAGCAAAAAGCAGCAAGGGCGCATGCGATCGCAGCCAAAATAAAAGATATAATAATCGCAGGTCCCGCATCATTTGCCGCAGCAACCCCCGTAATGACAAAGATTCCAGTCCCGACCACACAGCCAATGCCAAGCAAGATTAAATCAAACGTATTCAACGAACGGCTGAGCCGCTTTGTTTGACTTTCAAGCATGAGCTGGTCGAGAGATTTTTTTCGAAATAAAGAACTCATGTTGACCTCCTAATGGATAAATCTTTTCGTAAGACGAATGTTAGTATATGCGCAAATGACAATTTAGTCAATTGGTTGAAAAACGCTTTAAATCACTAAAGTGTTAAACGTCACAACCGAATAAGTGTATAAAAAGAGACATCCGCCGGGAAATCGAAGGCGGATGTGGTGACAGACGATCTATGTCTGTTCAGCAAATATTTTTTCATTGTACAGCACACTTGGATGAGTGGGATGATGGGCGAAGGAGGCATGGTGATGTATTTTGGCTTTTTCCAGGTCGCCGAGCTGATAATAACAGTAGCAAAGCTGAAGGTGAGGATACCACGTTTTATATTGTGTAAGTGTGAAGGCTGTTTCGTTTTCAGGCGCCTTCAGCGCCTGCTCATACCAAAAGATGGCCGCCTGATGTTTATTTTGTATTTTTAGATGATCTCCGATCCGGCAGCAAAACTCTGGCCGGGGCTGATCATATAAGAAGGATCGTAATAATGAGGATAAGGCCGCTTCCTCGAAACCTACCGCATAATAGCAGTCCGCTAAATATTGACATGTGCGAATTTCATCCTCAATCCAGCACTTTTTTGTGTTTAAAAATTCATGATAAAAACGAATCGCTCTGACATGCTGCCCGTTATCCCTTAATTCATTGGCAAAATAAAAGAGATCACGGGGCGTCATATCTTCTCCTTTTGCCAGCATGTCTTCATAAATTCGCAAGTTGCGCCCAGGCTCACCAGGAGTTATTTTCTTGCGTTTTTGATGTGTGACGGCGATATCTGCTGGAAGGATGTTTCCATACACTTGAAGAAACTCATGAACGGCCCCGTACCACTGAAAGTTCAACGAACGCTTCACAAGGCGATTTCTTCTATATTTGAAATTGACCTGACCGTCTTCATCGAATCCCACATGATAAAACATCGAAACGGCATCCACCGAGGGATCAAGTGTCTGCTTGAGCTGAAGCAGTTTTTGGCGGTCTTCTTCAAGCAGAACATCGTCAGCATCGAGCCATAAAACATACTCTTTCGTTGCATGTGAGAAAGCAAAGTTACGTGCTTTTGCAAAATGCTGCACCCATTCAAAATCCAGTACCTTTGCTGAAAAAGAATGAGCGATCTCCTTCGTTTGATCTGTTGATCCCGTATCAACGATGATCATCTCATCGACAATGTCTTGAACAGAAGAAAGACAGTCCGCCAGCACTTCCTCTTCATTTTTCACAATCATACATAAGCTAATGGTTATCATCTTTAGATCACCTCTTCATAGTGTATCGAGCATCAAAAGGAAACATTCTTTTCAGCAGCGGGTTTTTTAAAACTAGTTTTCTGCTACTGGCTGATTTAAAATAAAGGAAGAATCTATGTAAGGGCTGATAAAATGAGTTTATTGAATGTTGAAGGATTATATAAAACCTATGGCGAGAAAACGCTGTTTGATCATATTTCGTTTCATATAGAACCGAAGGAGCGCATCGGATTGATTGGACCAAATGGTACAGGGAAGTCAACGCTTCTAAAAGTCATCGCGGGACTTGAATCGTTTGAGGAAGGTGACATCACGAAAGCAGGGACACTTGATATCGAATTTCTTGAGCAAGATCCTGAAATGAGCGGAACTGAAACCATTCTTGACTACATTTTTTCTGGAACGGCACCAATGATTCAAACGATGAAGGCGTATGAACAGGCACTCGCTGATTTAGACCATGACCCGCAAAATGAGGCAAAACAAGAGGCGCTGATGCGCATGCAAAACCGAATGGATCAGGAAGACGCTTGGGATGCGAACCTTTCAGCAAAAATGATTTTGACAAAACTTGGCGTGAAAGATGTGAGCCGCTCTGTCCATGCATTATCAGGCGGACAGAAAAAACGTGTCGCCATTGCTAAAAATTTAATTCAGCCTGCAGGTTTGCTGATTTTAGATGAGCCAACCAACCATCTTGATAATGCCACCATTGAATGGCTTGAAGGATACTTAAGCCAATATAGCGGTGCTGTCATTCTCGTGACGCACGATCGTTATTTCTTAAACCGGGTGGCCAATCGGATTTATGAGTTAAATCAAGGTCAGCTTTATACGTATAAAGGAAATTATGAAGTCTTTTTAGAAAAAAGAGCGGAGAGGGAAGCAGAGGCTCAGGTGAAAGAAACGAAGCGTCAAAACTTGCTTAGACGAGAGCTTGCATGGCTGAGACGAGGAGCAAAAGCAAGAACGACAAAGCAGAAAGCACGAATCGGCAGAGTCGAAGAGCTGAAGGATCAAAAAGGACCTGATGCGAAGGGAGAGCTTGATTTTGCCATCGGCTCGCACCGCCTAGGAAAACAAGTGATAGAGGCAGAAGACTTATCGATTTCATTTGCTGGCCAGACCCTTGTGGAGCGGTTTACAGATTTAGTCGTGCCGGGTGATCGTATCGGGTTCATCGGACCGAATGGAGTCGGCAAAACCACTCTGCTGAACTGTTTAGCGGGTAAAATCGAACCGACCTCAGGACAATTGACCATTGGACAAACCGTTCGTATTGGCTATTACACGCAGGATCACAAGGAAATGAATGATGAGCTGACCATCATTGAGTATATCAAGGAAACAGCGGAGATCGTCAAGACGTCTGATGGCGCCATTGTCACAGCAGAGCAGATGCTGGAGCGCTTCCTTTTCCCAAGATCGATGCAGCGGACGTTTATCCGTAAGCTGTCAGGGGGAGAACGCCGCAGATTGTATTTATTGAAGGTCTTAATGGAAGAGCCGAATGTTCTCTTTTTAGATGAGCCGACGAACGACCTTGATACAGAGACCCTCAGTATTTTAGAGGATTATTTAGAGCAGTTCCCTGGCGTCGTCATCACCGTGTCTCATGATCGTTATTTCTTAGACCGAGTGGTTCACCGCCTGCTTGTCTTTGAAGGAAATGGCCGCATTTCACACTTCCAAGGTGCTTACAGCGATTATATGGAACAGGAAAAAGAGCAGAAGCGGACAGAGACAAAGCCTGCTGAAAAACAAGTAGAAGCTGCGCCGAAAAAGAGAAAAAAACTTTCTTATAAAGACCAGCTTGAATGGGACGGGATTGAAGACCGGATACAGGCATTAGAAGAAAAACATCAGCAGCTCGAAGCCGGCATTGCGGAAGCAGGCAGTGATTTTGGGAAAATTCAAGAGCTGATGGACGAACAAAAAGCCGTTGCGGAAGAACTAGAACAAGCAATGGACCGCTGGACAGAACTGTCGCTTATGATTGAGGAATTAAATGAATAAAGAAAAAAACCTGTAGAGCGATCTACAGGTTTTTTTCATAGGAGCATTTGGCATACGCATCATGCTGGTGAATGGATTCCTCATTACGGCACTCGATTTGAAAGCTTTTAATCCATGGCTGCTCATATAGTTCGATGGCAATTAATCTTGTGATATCTTCTACAAAGCGCGGATTTTCATAAGCCTTTTCCGTCACTTTCTTTTCATCAGGTCTTTTGAGCACGGGATAAAGCGGTGCGCTCGCATTGGACTCAATGATATGTAAAAGAGCGGCCTTGATGTCGTCAGGATGCGATGCTTGTTCAAACAACCCTACTTGAATGGAAACAGATCCGCGCTGATTATGTGCACCATATTCACTGATTTCCTTGGAACAGGGACACAATGTCGTGACCTGTGCATCACAGCCGACGTGACAGGTCCATCCGTCCTTTTCATGAAAATGGACGTCATATTTGATAGTCGCATGCATCAAGCCTGACTGACCGGTGACTGGACTCTGTTTTTCCATGTACCATGGAAAGGCAACTTGAACGGAAGCAGAGGGCTGATTCATTTCCCGGGCGAGCGCTGCTGTCAATTCTTTTAGGCTATTCACATCAAGCGGCTTGCTGCTCTCATAAAACGAGTGCAACTGTTCAGTGAGCCGGCTCATATGAATGCCTTTTTGATGAGCTGGCAGGGATGTACTCAGTGAAAATTCAGCAGTGGTTGTCTGGCGCTGTGGTGCTGTTTTAGATACGATATGCACCGGATAGGACATGCGGCAGATCCCGACTTGTTCAAGATGAAAATAAAAGTCCTGCTCTGTTTTTTGAATGTCCGTCATGTCCTCTTTTTGCCAAGGCTTTGTGCCAGGACTTGGCGGTACAGATCCGAATAGCTGGTGCCGTTCTTCTTTAGATAGAAATGAGCGCATATAGTACCTCCTTTAAATCGTAATAATTACTATTTATTTTGCGATAAAACAGGAAGGAAATCAAGGGTTAAAAATTTGACGTTTACGTTAAGGTTATAAAGGTGTATAATAAAACATGAATTGATGAGCAGGAGGCACTGGTGATGGAATGGATGAAAATTGATCAAGTGGCGAAAAGAAGCGGACTGACAAAACGGACGATTCGTTTCTATGAAGAGATTGGTTTATTATCAGCACCAAAGCGGACAGAGGGCGGAGTCAGACTTTATTCAGAGGACGACATGGAAGAGCTAGAGAAAGTCATGCAGGCAAAAGAGGTACTCGGCTTTTCTTTACAGGAGCTTCAATCGTTTATGGAAATCGGAAAGCAGCTAGAGCTGAATAAAGAAGGCTACTTGCTGTCGCTTGATCCGAAGGAACGATTAGAGAAGCTGTTAGATATTGAGGCGCAGCTGACTGTGCAGCATCAATTGATTTCAAAAAAGCTTGAAACCATTCAATCATTTAAAAAGGATCTTGAAGCGATGAAAGAAAGAGCGGCTCATGCAATTGAGCAATTACAAAAATAAACACCTCTGCGTGTTTATTTTATTTTGTCAACATTTGAAGGAAAGGTTCTGATGGAATGAAGGAAGAAGAAGTGTTGAAACAGCGTACAAGTCTGCTTAGGCAGCCAAAAGCCGTTTGGGCTGTTGCCTTTGCGTGTGTGATTTCGTTTATGGGAATAGGACTCGTGGATCCGATTCTGCCAGCCATTGCATCGCAATTACATGCATCTCCAAGCCAGGTGTCTCTTTTATTTACAAGCTACTTACTTGTGACCGGCTTTGTGATGTTTTTCACCGGCTTTATTTCTAGCCGGATTGGTGCGAAATGGACATTATTAGTAGGACTCATTTTTATTATTGTTTTTTCTGCTTTAGGAGGTACTTCTTCAACGATTAATGAATTGATTGGCTTTAGAGGCGGATGGGGCATTGGGAATGCTTTATTTATTTCAACTGCACTCTCTGTCATTGTCGGTGTATCTGTTGGAGGAAGTGCGAAGGCCATAATTTTATACGAGGCAGCATTAGGTCTTGGGATATCGGTTGGACCGCTGCTTGGCGGTGAGCTTGGAACAATTTCTTGGCGCGGGCCTTTCTTTGGCGTTGCCGTGTTAATGCTCATTGCTCTTTTAGCGATTACCTTTATGCTTCCACCTATGCAAAAGCCGCAGAAAAAAGTGAAATTTTTCGAGGCTGTCGGGGCGTTAAAATATAAAGGACTTTTAACGATGGCATCTGCCGCTTTCTTATACAATTTCGGTTTCTTTGTGCTTTTAGCGTATTCACCATTTGTGCTCCATCTTGATGAGCATGGACTTGGTTATGTCTTTTTTGGTTGGGGGCTATTTTTAGCTGTGACCTCCGTCTTCTCAGCGCCGGTCATTCATCGCAAACTTGGGACATTGACCTCACTTGTGGTTCTGTTTGCTTCGTTTGCTGTAATCTTATTCGGCATTGGGGTATGGACGGCTCATGTTGTGGTCGTGATATGCGGAATTGTCATTGCTGGGGGAATTCTCGGTATGATCAATACAGTGCTCACAACAGCTGTGATGGGGTCAGCACCGGTTGAACGTTCAATTGCTTCATCCTCTTACAGTGCTGTACGGTTTATTGGGGGCGCGATCGCTCCCTGGATTGCCGGAGTTCTCGCTGAATCCTATACAGCAAGTACACCTTATTATGTCGGGGCTGCTGTTGTTCTTCTAGGCATGATTATTCTGCTCCTTGGACGTAAGCATTTGGTGAATATCCAAGCAGGTCATTAATTAGAAAAAGGCCTTATATCTGCAAAAGATATAAGGCTTTTTTGTCGTTATAATACTTTTGTCGTCCAAGATTCGCAATTCCAAGTTTCGGTTGCCACATCTTGATAAAATTCAGGTTCGTGAGAAATCAATAAGACGCTGCCTTTATATTCTTTTAACGCGCGTTTTAGTTCTTCTTTTGCATCGACATCTAAATGGTTTGTCGGCTCATCGAGAACAAGTAAGTTGGTTTCTTCGTTGATCAGCTTGCAAAGACGGACCTTTGCTTTTTCTCCTCCGCTTAATACAGACACACGGCTTTCAATATGTTTTGTCGTTAATCCGCATTTTGCAAGAGCGGCTCTGACTTCGTATTGCGTGTAAGAAGGGAAGGTGCTCCATACTTCTTCAATACAAGTATTGCTGTTTTGCTCTTTTACTTCTTGCTCAAAGTAGCCAATATGCAAGAATTCTCCACGTTCCACCTCACCAGAAATAGGTGTGATTTCCCCAAGAAGACTTCGGAGCAGCGTCGTTTTTCCGATACCGTTAGCACCGTACAACGCAATTTTTTGCCCGCGTTCCATTTTCAAATTCAATGGGCGGGAGAGCGGTTCATCATAACCGATGACCAAATCTTTCGTTTCAAAAATCAGTTTCCCAGACGTACGTGCCTGTTTGAAGTGGAATTCTGGTTTTGGCTTTTCTGTCGCCAGTTCAATCATATCCATCTTATCCAGTTTCTTTTGACGGGACATCGCCATATTTCTTGTACTGACACGTGCTTTGTTTCTTGCGACAAAATCCTTTAGTTCAGCCACTTCCTGCTGCTGTCTTTTATAGGCTGCTTCAAGCTGCTGCTTCTTAACTTCGTACACTTGTTTAAATTGATCATAATCACCAACATAGCGCGTGAGCTCTTGATTTTCAACATGATAAATCAAGTTGATGACACTGTTTAAAAACGGAATATCATGTGAAATGAGGATAAACGCATTTTCATACTCCTGTAAATAGCGCTTCAGCCATTCAATATGCTGCTCATCCAAATAGTTGGTCGGCTCATCGAGAAGGAGAATTTCTGGCTTCTCTAACAGCAATTTCGCTAGCAGGACCTTCGTACGCTGACCGCCGCTGAGCTCCGTCACATCACGGTCTAATCCAAGATCCGTTAACCCAAGACCTCTTGCAATCTCCTCGACCTTAGAATCAATGATATAGAAATCATTGTTTGTCAGTGCGTCCTGAATGACGCCAACTTCCTCTAACAGCTTTTCCAGCTCATCAGGATCGGCTTCACCCATTTTGCCATAAATGTCATTCATCGCAGCTTCCATTGAAAATAAATAATGGAATGCATCCTGAAGGACTTCACGGATCGTTCTTCCCTTTTCTAGCACGGTATGCTGATCAAGGTAGCCGACACGGACATTTTTCGCCCATTCGACTTTTCCTGCATCTGGCTCCAGCTTGCCAGTAATAATATTCATAAACGTTGACTTTCCTTCACCGTTGGCGCCGATTAAGCCGACATGCTCGCCTTTTAATAAACGGAAGGACACTTCGTGGAAAATGGCTCTGTCGCCAAAGCCATGACTTAAATCTTTAACAGATAATATCATTTTTTACACCTCAAATAGATTCAAAACGGCTAGTGCCTCTCATGATTATATCGAACTGTCCGGCTCGATAAAAGCATCAAAAGAAAAATTGCGTTTCAAAGCTGATTTTGAGATACTAAAGGATAGATTGAATGAGGATAAAGGAGATCGACATGACGGAAAATTGGGCATTTTTGAAAGAAGCAAAGCCATTTATTCAGGAAAACTTTCAAGCGGCTGGCTTCGAAAAACCAACAGCTATACAAGAAAAAACAGCAGAGTGGATTACGGAGAAGCGTGATGTGATCGCAGAATCGCCAACTGGGACGGGGAAGACACTTGCGTATGTACTGCCGCTTTTAAATAAAATTGATGTCAATATCAAGCATCCGCAAGTCTTAATCTTGGCACCTTCAAGAGAGCTTGTGATGCAAATCTTTGATGTCGTGCAAGAGTTCAAACAAGGATCAGACATCAAAGCGGTCTCCTTAATTGGTGGAGCGAACATCAAGAAGCAGCAAGAAAAACTAAAGAAACACCCGAACATCGTTGTGGCGACACCGGGCCGAGTACAAGAATTAATCAAAATCAAGAAACTGAAAATGCACGAAGTCAAAACGATTGTATTAGACGAAGCAGATCAGCTTCTTGTGCCAGAGCATATGAAAACGATCCAAGGGATCATTAAGTCCACATTAAAAGAAAGACAAATCCTTTGTTTTTCTGCAACGTTGAAAGAAGAAACCGTTCAGCTGATCAAAGAAATGACATCTGAACCAGAAGTATTGAAAATTGCTAGAAGCGAGGAAGAAGCGCAGAAAGTGGGTCACTATTATCTGTTATGTGATCAGCGTGACAAAGTGAAACTGCTGCAAAAGCTATCACGGCTTGAGGACATGCAGGCGCTCGTTTTTGTGCGTGACATTACGAACTTAAGCATTTATGCAGAGAAATTAGCGTACCATCATGTCGACCTTGGTGTCCTTCATAGTGAAGCAAAAAAAGCTGAACGTGCTGTGATCTTGAAATCATTTGAACAGCGTGAATTCCCGCTCCTCCTTGCAACAGATATTGCAGCAAGAGGAATCGATATTGATGATCTGCCATATGTGATTCATGCAGATATGCCAAATGAAGAGGGCTACATCCACCGTTCAGGCAGAACCGGGCGCGCAGGAAAAGAAGGCGCAGTCATCAGTCTTGTCACACCTCAAGAGCAATCAATGCTGAAAAAGATGGCGAAAAAGCTGAATCTTTCGCTTGAAGAAATTGTGTATAAGCAAGGCCAGCTGCACCTTGCGCCCAAGCAGGCATAAGAAAAGGACCCTCCATTATTGGCAGGGTCCTTTTTTGTTATGAAATTTTGACAAGCTGTTTTCCGACATTTTCCCCTTTGAATAGTCCAAGGAATGCATCAGGAATGTTGTCAAAGCCTTCAATGATTGTTTCTTTATATGTGAGTTTGTCTTCTTTTACCCATTGTGCGAGATCCTTCGCTGCCTCTCCAAAACGATCTGAATAGTTGCCAACGATGAAGCCTTGCATCAATGCGCTTGTTTTGATGAGTTTTGTTTGCACACGCGGACCGATATCTTCGCTTGCGCTAATATTATAAGAAGAAATGGCACCGCATACTGGAATGCGTGCAAAACGGTTCAAATGATTCATCACCGCATCTGAAATTTCGCCGCCTACATTGTCAAAGTACACATCAACGCCGTTAGGACAGGCTTTTGCAATCGCATCATCTAAATCATTCGTTGTTTTATAATTAATCGTTTCATCAAAGCCTAATTCTTTTAAATAAGCGAGTTTATCATCAGATCCGGCAATTCCCACGACGTGAGCGCCTTTGATCTTAGCGATTTGTCCCACAACGGAACCAACGGCACCTGCGGCTCCAGAAATGACAACCGTCTCGCCTTCTTTTGGCTGGCCAATCGCAAGCAGGCCGAAGTAAGCGGTTTGCCCTGGCATGCCCAAAATGCCTAAATAATAGGACAATGGCGCAATGGACGGATCAATTTTAGTCAGAGATTCAGCTTTGGCAGTGGAATATTCTTGCCATCCAAGGAATCCAAGGACAAAATCACCCTTTTCAAATTGAGGTGATTTCGACTCAACGACTTCTCCGACGACACCGCCCTGAATCACTTCATTTAGCTTGAACGGAGGTGTATAGGATTTTGTATCCTGCATTCGTCCTCTCATATAAGGATCTACAGAAACATATTTCGTTTGAATCAAGACCTCTCCCTCTTGCGGTACAGGTATATCTACTGTTTCAAAATGAAAAACATCTTTTGTAGGTAATCCTTTTGGACGTTTAGCTAATTGAATTTGCTTTTGTTGACTCATGTCAAATCCTCCCTTTCACTTACAGCCTAGATTTACATTAACATGATGCTTCTTTTCGTTCAAAACATACGGTCTTTTCAAAACACACACAAAAAAGCAGCCGCCATCTTATCGAAGGGACTACTTTTTCTGAAAAGATACAGAGAGGAGCGGCGGGAGACAGCCAAACAGCTGATACACATCCGCATCACGTTCTTTTAACAAATATTCGTTTGCATTTTGCATGGAGGCTTTCATCATATCGCGCGTCACAAAAGGAAAAAGGATATTCAAGTATGAGGACAACATGTCTTGTGGATCTTGTTCAATTGACTCGATATCTCCAATGTTAATAATGATGGAAAAGAGATAATCAATGGAGATGCGAAAGTGCTGTTCGGCAAACAATGTAAGCGGCTTTGTATTTGCTTCTTTAGGATTCCACTTTTGAAAAAGCTGTTTCACCAAATCACTGACAACCCAAGCATTAAACTGCTGCTCCGCTGAAAAGTAATACATCAGCTCTCCCTCATTTCTAGCCTCCAGTATAAGAATTGTACAACAAATCAACAGGATTGAACATAATAATTCAGAAAATTTAGTCATTTTTACAGGCTTTTTGTCAAAAATAAGTCGATAGACATGGTACGTCGATCAAGCAATTTGGATGTGCTCGTGGAAGGTTTAATGTCAAAAGTGACGGGTAAAAGATTCGTAAGACGTTAAAGGAGGAATATAAAATGAAACCTGTTGTAAGAGAGTATTCAAATGATGAAACACTTCAAAAAGATGTAGAGCAATTAAAGGCACTCGGTGTTGCAAGAGAGGACATTTATGTTCTGTCCCATGACGATGACCGAACAGAGCGTATTGCAAGTAATGCAGATGCCAATACGATTGGCTCAAGAGAAGTTGGACTCAAACATGCGGTTGGGAACATCTTTAGTAAAAAGGGCGATGAGCTCCGCAATAAAATTCATGAAATTGGTTTCTCAAAAGAAGAAGCTGAGACATTTGAAGAACATTTAGACGAAGGGAAAGTCCTTCTCTTTGTCACAGATCATGAAAAAGTGAAAAACTGGGCGTAATCGCCAATCGAAAAAGCCTCTTACTTTTGTAAGGGGCTTTTTTTCATGCTTCTATGTCTAAAAGAGAGACATATATCTTTTTTACGATAATAAGTAAATACATAAGTATGGAATAAATAGTAAACTTTCTAATTGAAAATGCCGTTATACCAATGAAAATCATGAAGAATCAGAAAAAATAGTCGAAATATCACAAAAAATCATTCGGGAAATAATTATTGTATCTTTCTATTTTGATTTAAAATTAAATAAAAAACTTGTGTAATTTAGTAGATAAATTTCTTAGTTCTATTGGTTTAAGTTGTATTTTTGTGTAGAAATAAGTGTTTTAAGGTCAAAAAACCACGAAAACTACCTGTATTTTCAATTAGAAAATTCATTTTAATGTTTAGGAAATAATTTGTTGACAAAATAAACTAAAAACAATATATTTGGCTTAATCCAGTCATTATGGAATTAGTTGTTAAATTTCCGGCGGGTTTATTCGAAGCATAATCTAGTGAAAGGGGGTGGCAAGAACCAAAGCGTAAGCGCCTCTTAGATACAAAAATGTCTACTAGAACTGAACAAATCGTCGTTTACTTGAAGAAAAAATGATCGCCATTCTAAACAGTAGATTGATCTTTCTACTAAAAGCACAGTGTAAGAGATTGTCCAAAAGACGTTAAGTCCTTATAAAAAAGAGAAAGCGGTTTCAATAAGAAATGTGAGTTGATCGAACGGTAAAGGAGGTGAACTCATATGAAAAAAAGAGAGAACAAGCTGAGGCGATGCGGTCTTCGAACGGCTGCATATGAGGATGAATGCTGAAAAAGAAGAGTGAACATGTGGGGTGCTTCTCTCCTTTTTCAGAAAAACAGATTTTCCTAAAAAATCCATCTTTCATTTTAACATAAGGTTTTTGGCTTGAAAACCACCTTTGCCCGAAAAGAAGATTGTGAATTGAAGGAGGTTTCATGATGAAAAAGGCTTTGTACCATGAAGACAGTGGATTGTATTTAGAAAAGATGCGCATGGCATTCCAAGAGCATTATGAGCAAAGAACAGATATGTGGTCTACTGATCCATCCTTAACAGACGCAGCAGTGATGTCATTAAAGGCATGGCGTTCAAGGGAAAAGAATGCACTTGCTTCTGTGCTGGATATCGGGTGCGGCAACGGCCGTGCACTAGAACATTTAAGCGGGCTTTCCGCATATGTCGGTATCGACCTGTATGAGCATGAGGAGTGGGAAGGGTTACAGAAAAGAGAAACAGTTCCTGTCCATTTTGTTCATCAAGATTTTATGTCATGGTCCATGGATCAGGGACGCGGGATGCAGTTTGATTTAATTTTAGATCATGGCTGCTTTCATCATCAACATCCTGATGATCATGAACGTTATTTAAAACAGGTCTCTTCTTTACTTCATGAAGGCGGTGTCTTTTCACTTGTTGTCTGGGGAGAACAGTGGAAAACAGGATTAATCGGAGAAGATGGCCGTTTCCATTTTTCATTTTCAGATTCTCAGCTTGGCGAAAAAATTTGTACATCAGGCCTTGAGCTTGTATCCATATCACCGTTACAAGCGAAGGCTGGAATAAGCCAGCATCATGTCATTGCCGTCAAAATCTAGTACAAAGGTGAGTGATTCAAAGCTAGCAGAGGAGTTCATGGGAAGAAAGAGCGTCTGCCAATCAAGAGCGTTTGCTGCTCTGACAGAAAATAAAGCATATGAACCAAAATTTCTGCTCCTTTGTACTGGAAAAGGACAAGGTCTAAAACGATGAGAGACATCGCACATCCATTTCCTTCTGCGGGAGCACACAAGCTGAGGGGTGCGTACACATATTCATCACTCCATCACTGCGCTATGGGAGTCGATTTGGGTGCAGTGATGAATAGGGGGGAGACTAATGAACAAGTTTGTAGATGAATTACAATCAATGATTCATCATTTTACCTTTCAAGATAAACACTATTTGCTCGTGGGGCCTGTGAATCTGCCAATTTCCATTCAACATGAAGAAGTGCCATTTAAGTGGTATGCCTTCGCGCCTGTTGAACGGGATACAAAACCAACGATCGAATCTATTGTCCAAATGAGTACCGCGCAGCAAACCTTTTCCTCTTGTCTCTTATTTGGCGACTTTGAAAATGAACGGCCGCCGCTTGTGCGAATCCATAGTGTCTGCCAAACAGGGGATGTGTTTGGGTCACTGAAATGTGATTGTGGTCCACAGCTTGCATTATCGCTGAAGAAAATCACCGATTACGGAAAAGGCATGCTTGTGTATATGGCCAATCAAGAAGGTCGGTCTATTGGGCTGATGGCAAAAGCGTTGACGTATAAATTACAGGAGATGCAGCTGGATACTTTTGAAGCCAACCGCCTGATCGGCTGCGGGGATGATGATCGGCATTACGAGGAAGCAGCAGCTGTTTTGCACTATTTAAACAAAGGGAAACCATTGCATTTACTAACGAACAATCCAGATAAAGTCGATTCTATTGCAGCTTATGGTCTTCCTGTTTTGCGGTTTGATCATACAGTCGAAGCCTCTCTCTACAATGAAGCCTATTTAAAGGCAAAAGCAGCCTCAGGACATATGGTCGATGAGAAGAAATTAATTAATCAATAGACGAGTATATTGAAAGAAGGCGGGAGAAAAGCGTGAAACCTGATATCAATTGGATTCAAATCCCAAGCGGCTATGCAACGATTGGAAGTAATGAAGAAGATATGAAAAAGGCAGCAGAATTCTGGAAGGACAAGCTGCTCAATCCAACCTACGGCCGTGAGAAAAAATTTCAAAAGTGGCTGTACAAAGAATTTCCATCCTATCAGCCGTATATCAACGAATTTTTTATCTCAGATACGGTCGTCAGCAATGAACTGTATCAAAGCTATTGTGATGAAACAGGCCAGACATACCCGGAGAGTTTAACGAACGAAGAGCTTGGCGGGGGAAAAGATCATCCAGCTTGGGGCATGGACATTGAGGATGCCTTCTCGTTCTGTCAGTGGCTGAGCGGGAAACTTGGGATTGATGTTTCGATTCCTACTGAAGAAGAATGGGAGTATGCTGCCCGGGGAAACACGAGAAATCAATACCCGTGGGGAGATGAGTTTGATCCTTCTTACTGCAATACGCACGAATCAAATATTGAAAAAACGACGCCTGTCCGTCATTACGAAAAGGGCCGATCCTTATTTGGTCTTTATGATATGGGGGGCAACGTCGAGGAATGGGTCAACACCAAATATCACGTTTATGAAGGCGGCATCGAGGTCGTCGATGATTTAACGGAAACACTCGGAAATGATTACTATATTTTAAAAGGCGGCTCTTTCGCAAGAGGTGGAGATTTATGCAGAGTCGCAAGAAGACACGGGAAGCACCCAGATCCCGTTTTTCGATTTACTGGTTTTCGTTTAGTGACTCGTCAAAAACAACATATAAAGGTGGGAGTGTAAAACTATGCATAGAGGACCAATTACATCTGTTTTATCAACTCAGCACGACCAAATTGTTTACACTGGCGGCTATGACCGTTGTATTTATCAGTGGAACCGGGCGACGGGAGAAGGAACGTTTATTGGCAGTCACGAGCATATCATTAACTCCATATCTCTTTCTGAAAACGGAAAGTATTTAGCGAGTGCATCGTCAGACTATACGATTCAATTGTATGATACAGGCACAAATACCCGAATCCGCACGTTGTTTGGTCATGCAGATGATGTAGAAGCCGTCGCTTTTGCGAAGCAGGATACTTTACTTGTATCTGTGTCCAGAGATAGAAGATGCTTAGTCTGGGATATCGAAACGGGCGCTATTTTAAGAGAATTCCATGGCCATAGCAAAGATGTATTAGCTGTATGGATACATGGTGATAAAGCTTATACAACAGGTGATGATGGATATGTCCTTGTATGGCTGTATGAAACCGGAGAAATTGTAGGGGAAATCGGCCCGTTTGATTATGAGCTCGATACGATCAGCGGCAGCAATCAAAAAGAAGTTTTCGCACTTGGCAGAGATGATGGCACCGTTATTATTTACGATGCAGCTACTTTACAGGAGAAGAAAATCATCAAAGCCCATTTACAGGGCGTCAAGCGCGTGAATTTTTCTCCAAGCGGCAATTACTTGCTGACAGCAGGCTACGACCATTTAATTAAGCTGTGGAATTATGAAACAGGTGATTTAGTCGATACACTGCTGCCTCATAAATATCAGTGGGAGCGCTCACTTGTCTGGACAGAGGATGAGAAGTCAATACTAGGAGCCAGCTTTGGAAAAACATATTGTGAATGGTCGATCGAAAAGGGCAAAGTCATATCAGATGAGATCGAAATGGCGACACCATCTATCAATGATATTGCGCTGACTGATGCGGGTGATATTATTACCGCATCTGATGATGGAAAATTCAGAAAAAATGGGATTGAAATTGCCAAATCGACGGGCGTTTTAACAAATGGAGTAGCTGTTGCACGGGATGGAAGCTATTATGCGTGGGGAGACCATGCAAGTCAAGTGCATATTGTTCATGAGTCATTACAGCAAATGGTTTCGTTTGATCTTAACACAGGTCCGGTCAACAGCGTGTATTTTCACGAGGAGGATCGTCAATTTTATATTGGAACTTACGGCGGTTATGTCCATGTTATTTCGACAGAACACTTAAAAGAAATCGGCCGTTCCAAAGCACACGATTGTGCAGTTAAAGCATTAAAGGTAGAAGGAGATCTTATCATCACAGCAGCAGTTGAAGGAACCATCTGTCTTTTAGATAAAAAGAGTTTGTCCTTAAAAGCGGAATACATTGGTGCGACAGAGCTGTTAAATGATGTCTTTATTGATAGTAAACGAGACCGTATCGCCATTGTCAGCCGCGACAAGAATGTGAGATTGTTTGATTTGCATACAGGAAGAATTTTAGACCAGCATAACGAACACCAGTATTCGATTAAATCGGTCACAGTCACAGACTCAGGCTATATTGTAAGCGGTGATTATTGGGGCTATATCGTTGTGTGGAATCCAGAGCTGGATGTCAACACCGGCCCAATTAGAATTGCCCAAAATGGGATTAGTGCCATCAGACAATTAGGCAATGATGTATATGCAAGCTCATATGACGGCGGGATTTATCACGTTCGAGAAGATGGGACGCATACCGAAGTATTACGCTTATTTGAACAATTTCCGAAAGAAGTAATCTCTCATTAAGAAAAAGAATGTAAACGGGGGATTCTCATGATAAGTGTTTGCAAGGAACATATGAAAAAAGGTCTGTCTGTACTAAATTGTCCGCATGTGCTCCTCATTAATAAATATGAATGTCGCAAATGCTGTTTTTGTAAACAACGAGCATCTTATAAACTTTTTTATTCCTTGCCTTACTATGATCGATCTGAAAAGAAACGGATGGAAAAAATATAGCACATGAGAATAGAACTCCTTCATTCCCTGAAGGAGTTCTTTCCCTTGAAAGAGAGGAAAGGAGACTTACATGAAAGACGATGTTTTTTATATGAAGCTAGCGATTGCCAACGCAAAGGCCATGAAAGGACAAACCTCGCCAAATCCGCTTGTCGGGGCAGTAGTAGTCAAAAAAGGTGAGATCGTTGGAATTGGTGCTCACATGAAGGCGGGCGAGCCGCATGCTGAAATTCATGCGCTGCAAATGGCAGGAGATAAGGCGAAGGGGGCTCATATGTATGTGACGCTCGAACCTTGTTCGCATCATGGAAAAACAGGTCCTTGCTCAGAAGCCATTATAAAGAGCGGGGTGAAACGTGTGGTCATTGCCACTGGGGACCCAAATCCACTTGTAGCAGGTAAAGGGGTCACGATGTTGAAACAAGCAGGGATAGAAGTAGAAGAAGGGATATGTAAGCGGGAAGCGGACAGCTTAAATCTTCCTTTTTTTCATTCGATACAATCAGACCTTCCGTATGTCATATTAAAAACAGCCATTTCATTAGATGGGAAAATTGCAACAGCTCATCAAGAAAGCAAATGGATTACAGGGACAGAAGCGAGGAATGAAGTGCAGCAATTACGTCAAGAAGCAGATGCTGTCATAACAGGCGTTGAAACCATTATTCAAGATGATGCAGGTCTTATTGTAAAAGATTCATTCGTGACACAGCCCATTCGTGTCATTTTAGATTCGACCTTAAGGATTCCGCTTCATGCGAAATGTTTAAATGATCATATGGCAGAAACCATCATTTGTACCTCAAACACGTATGATCAAAAAAAATACCATCAACTGGTGCAAAAAGGACATCAAGTGTTTGTCACAAGCGGAGAAAATCGGACAGATCTTCATGCGGTGTTACGTATGCTGAAAAGGCGCTCTGTGATGTCGGTGCTTGTAGAGGCGGGAGGCAGTGTGAGCGCATCCTTTTTAGAAGCGTCCCTTGTGAACGAAGTCATTATTTATATGGCACCATTATTAATTGGGGGGAAAGATGCACCTACTTTCTTTGAAGGAGAAGGTACGAAAACATTAAAAGAAGCCATCCGGCCGGTAGATATGGATTATAGTATGGTAGGGAAAGATTTAAAAATGACGATGAGACTTTAATGAAAGAAGGACCTTGTGCATAAAGTGCAAGGTCTTTTGATTATTTTAAAAAAATAAAAGTGTACATACACCTTTCCCAGTCATGATGAATACGATGGATGGGGGTGATTCCATGAAAAGATGTAGGCAATGTGGTAAGACATATCCAACTCATTCGACAGACCACTACCAAAAAGGAAGCTGGTATGATGCGTATAAGGATGATGGCTGGGAATGTGATAGTTGTAAAAAAGGGATATCAGAAAAGCCAAGGAAACCAGTGAAAAATCCTTGCTGCGGAAAAGATCCTTGTGTTTGTGTGATTCAAGGTCCGCCAGGCGGGAGAGGAAGAAGAGGCCCAGCAGGTCCAGCGGGTGCAGTGGGTCCAGCGGGTCCGGCAGGCCCAGCAGGTCCAATCGGTCCAACAGGCGTAGGTTTAACAGGCATCTTGGCATTTGATCCAGCAGTAGCACCAACCTACCCAATAGGGCAAGTGGTGACATACGATGGCAGTACGTACGTCGTCAATTCAGTACCGCCATTAGGTACACCGGATACGTCGGCAGATTATACATTATTAGCTGCAGCGGGGGAAGCAGGTACAGGGCCAACAGGTGTCACAGGAGATCCAGGTCCAACTGGAGCCACAGGAGCCACCGGCGTGGGTTTAACTGGGGTTGTACCGTATGATGCTGCAGCAGCACCAGGATATCCATTGGGGCAAGTGGTGACATATGAAGGAGGAACTTACCTCGTCAATACGGCGCCGCCAACAGGTACACCAGATACATCACCAGATTATACGTTATTAGCCGCTGTAGGCGCGACTGGCGTTACAGGCGCTACCGGTACGGGTGCAACAGGAGCAACGGGAGCCACCGGCGTCACGGGAGCAACAGGAGAAATTGGTCCAACCGGAGCCACCGGCGTCACGGGTGCAACAGGAGAAATTGGCCCAACCGGAGCCACTGGTGTTACGGGAGCGACGGGAGAAATTGGCCCAACCGGAACTACTGGCACAGGAGTCACAGGAGTCACAGGAGCAACGGGTACCACCGGTGCAACAGGAGAAACCGGTGTCACAGGTGCAACTGGTGATACGGGAGCAACAGGAGCCACCGGTGCCACAGGGATTACAGGAGCGACGGGAGTAGGTCTAGCCGGCGTCACAGCGTTTGATCCAGCGGCAGCGCCGACATATCCAGTAGGTCAAGTGGTGACATATGAAGGAGGAACTTACCTCGTCAATACGGCGCCGCCAACAGGTACACCTGATACGTCACCAGATTATACGTTATTGGCCGCTGCAGGAGCGACTGGCGTTACGGGTGCAACCGGTACAGGAGTCACGGGTTCCACCGGCGCAACAGGAGTGACAGGACCAACCGGGGAAGTTGGTCCAACCGGAGCTACCGGCGTCACTGGAGTTACGGGAGAAGTTGGCCCAACCGGAGCCACTGGTGTTACGGGAGCGACCGGGGAAATTGGCCCAACCGGAGCTACTGGCACAGGAGCAACAGGGATCACAGGAGCGACAGGAGAAACTGGTGCAACCGGCGTCACAGGACCAACAGGTGCAACTGGGGTAACTGGTGAAACAGGGGCAACAGGAGTAACCGGAGCGACGGGAGTCGGTTTATCCGGAGTCGCAGCGTTTGATCCAGCAGTAGCGCCAACTTATCCAGTAGGTCAAGTGGTGACATATGAAGGTGGAACATATCTGGTCAATACAGCGCCGCCAACAGGCACACCGGATACTTCTCCAGACTATACGTTATTAGCAGCCGCAGGCGCGACAGGTGTCACGGGAGCGACAGGAGCAACTGGGGTAACCGGTGATACAGGAGCGACAGGAGCAACGGGCGTCACAGGAGCCACCGGGGTAACAGGAGATACGGGTGCAACGGGTGTAACCGGCGTCACAGGACCAACAGGTGCAACTGGGATAACTGGTGATACAGGGGCAACAGGAGTCACAGGAGTAACCGGTGTAGGATTAACTGGTATTCTGACATTTGACCCAGCAACAGCGCCAACCTATCCAGTAGGTCAAGTGGTGACATATGAAGGTGGAACCTATGTTGTGAATACAGCACCGCCAACAGGTACACCGGATACTTCTTCAGACTATACGTTATTAGCAGCCGCAGGCGCGACAGGTGTCACGGGAGCGACAGGAGTAACCGGAGCCACCGGAGCCACGGGAGTCACGGGTACAGGAGCAACCGGTGCAACTGGAGATACAGGAGCCACCGGCGTCACAGGAGTAACTGGAGCCACCGGGGTAACAGGAGATACGGGTGCAACTGGAGATACAGGAGCCACCGGTGCGACTGGCGTCACAGGAGCTACAGGTCTCACCGGAGCAACTGGATTAACCGGAGCCACGGGAGAAACCGGAGTTACCGGAGCGACAGGAGTGACAGGAGCCACGGGAGTGACCGGTGCAACTGGATTAACTGGATTAACCGGAGCTACAGGAGTGACAGGAACCACGGGAGTGACCGGTGCAACTGGATTAACTGGATTAACCGGAGCGACAGGAGTAACAGGAGCCACGGGAGTGACCGGCACAACTGGATTAACAGGAGTCACCGGAGCGACCGGTGTCACAGGAGCCACAGGCTTAACCGGAGCCACCGGAGCAACTGGAGTAACAGGAGCCACCGGAGCAACTGGATTAACTGGAGTAACCGGAGCGACAGGAGTGACAGGAGCCACGGGGGTAACCGGTGCAACAGGCGCAACGGGAGTCACAGGTACAGGAGCAACAGGCGCCACCGGTCCAACAGGAGTGACAGGTTCGAGTGCGATCATTCCGTTTGCTTCAGGTACACCTGCTGTCCTGACAACAATTGCAGGCGGTCTCGTTGGAACATCCAGCTTGATCGGATTTGGTAACTCAGCGACAGGTGTCAGTATTTTAGGCGGAGTGATTGATTTAACCGGTGCTGCAGGCACTTTACTCAATATGGCGTTCTCAGTTCCTAGAGCCGGAACAATCACATCATTTGCCGGCTATTTCAGTACGACAGCTGCTCTTTCTTTGCTTGGCACAAGTATTACGGTCACAGCTAGTTTGTTTGCTTCACCAACACCAAATAACAGTTTCACTCAAGTAGCGAGTGTCACTTTAGCACCAGCTTTAACCGGTGTTTTAACGCTGGGTGCGATTGCAAATGGTATTGCGACTGGTCTAAATGTACCAGTCACACCTGAAACACGATTGCTTGTTGTGTTCTCCGCATCAGCTACAGGTCTTTCCTTAGTGAATACCGTAGCTGGCTATGCGAGTGCGGGTTTATCAATCACGTAATAGGCATATAGGGACGACTCGATGCCTGAGTCGTCTTTTTTGTTTGAAAGAATTTTCTCTTAACTTAGTAAGAAAAAATGATATCATTTTCTTAGAGTCTATTCGGGTGAATCTACTGAATTAGGGGTTGTAGCGGTGAGGATGGGCAAAAGGAAAGTCTCTTTACAAACGAAAATTTTGGGGTTAATTATCGGGCTTTTGCTTGTTGTCATTGCATTATTAACCATTTGTTTTGGTTTTCTGCAGACATCAGAAAGGCAGGCACAAGCTGAACAGCTGGCGGTGCAGACCGCTAGAACGATATCATATATGCCGCCCATTAAAGCATCGGTGGCTTTATCAGCGTCCCAAAATGAAGAACAGGCAGTGCTTGAGCAAATGAAGGAGCAAGTAAGAGCACATGCCATCTTCATTACCAATCGAAAAGGAAAGGTCCTTGTTCATACGAATCATGAGGACGTAGGAAAAACCATCAGTGTATCGGAAGGAAGAAGTACCCTCTTATTTGGAGGAACCTCCATATCAACTGATGATTCTAATGGTGAAACCGTTGTCAGAGGCAGTGCACCCATTATGAAAGAAACAGGAGGGCATGAAGAAATTATCGGCACAGTCACCGTCGAATTTTTAAAAAAGGAAATTGATCAAGCGACAGCTCATCAGCTATTGAAGCTTAGCTATATTGCCCTTCTTGTGCTTTTGCCGGGCATATTCGGTGCAATTTTTTTAACAAAGAGTATTCGCAAAGATACATTAGGGCTTGAGCCGCATGAAATTGCTTCGTTGTATCGAGAAAGAGAAGCGATGCTGCTCGCTATAAAAGAAGGGATCATTGCGTTTGATCAGAAAGGCGCGATTACGATGATGAATACATCAGCTGAGCACATGCTGCGCGTCTCATCAAAGCTGACCCTTCATATTGATCAAGTCTTGCCAAATGCCAAACTTCTTCTCTATTTAAAGGCAGAGACGATTGAACCTAACATCGAAACCGTCGTTAATGATAAAACCTATGTCTTAAATGTGAAAAAAGTAATGCAGGATCATCGAGTATTCGGAGGGATTGTGAGCTTCAGAGAGAAAACAGAGCTGACGAAGCTGCTGGATACATTAACAGAGGTCAGCCAATATTCAGAAGACCTAAGGGCCCAAACGCACGAATTTTCAAATAAGCTGTACGCCATTTTAGGCCTGCTTGAGCTGAAGCAAGTCGATGAAGCCATCGAATTAATTAAAGAAGAATATCATCTGCAAAACCGTCAGCACGATTTACTCATGAAGCAGATTCGGTCTCCTAAAATACAAGCCATCTTACTTGGCAAGTTAGGGAAAGCATCTGAGAAGAAAGTCCATTTCCACATTGATGAAAATAGCTCACTTGAGCCGCTCCCAGCTCATTTAAGCTTATCTCACTTTATCACCATCATTGGCAATCTCGTAGACAATGCTTTTGAAGCTGTATTAAATAAGGAGAAGCGTGAGGTTGACCTGTTCATCACAGATATTGGGTTTGATATTATCATAGAAGTGTCAGATTCAGGTGATGGGGTGAATGAAGAAGAACTGTCACAGATTTTCACAAGAGGCCATTCGTCAAAGGGAGAAGGACGAGGCTATGGGCTTGCGAATGTGAAAGAAGTATTGGACGAGCTTGGGGGCTGGATTGAAGTTGCGAACCAAAAAGAAGGCGGTGCCATCTTCACTGTATACATACCGAAAGGCACAAAGGGGGAATAGATGGTGATTAAGGTACTCATTGCGGAGGATGATTTTCGAATCGCTGCCATTCATGAATCTTATATACAAAAGATAGAAGGATTTAAGGTCGCTGGAAAGGCAAAGAGTGCAAAAGATATGTGGGAGGCGCTCCAAAGGGAACAAGTGGATCTCATCTTGCTTGATGTCTATATGCCTGATGAGCTCGGCACAAACCTGCTGCCGCTTTTAAGAGAACGCTATCCTGAAGTAGATGTGATCATTATCACGGCTGCAACGGAAACGACGCTTTTAAGAGATGCGCTTCATTATGGAGTGGTTCATTATTTAATCAAACCGGTGACCGCACAAAAGTTTGCACAAGTTTTAACCGAATATAAAGAGAAGAAAGACATCATCAATTCAAAGGATGAAGTCAATCAAACGATGATCGATCTGTTTTTTGGACAGATGCAGGAAGAGCCAAAACAAAGGGATGACAGAGATCTCCCCACAGGCATCAATTCACTGACCTTGGACAAAGTGAAAACATTGATGGCATCAGAGAATGGCGGAATTACAGCAGAAGAACTCGGGGAAAAGATGGGCGCATCACGTACAACTGCGAGACGATACGTAGAGTATCTTGTGACAACAGGGGAATGCCGGGCAGAGCTTGCATACGGAATCATTGGCAGACCTGAACGTAAATATTACCCTGCCAAACAAGCGGAGTCTTAAAAGATGAAAAAAGGAATACTTTTTGTGATCGTGCTCTGCCTATGTATGACACTCACCTTTAATGAAAAAAAAGCTGGAGACTCTTTCCTTCAGCAAAGCTCCTTATATATTGTGGTGTCGGGTGTACCAGAGGGGGGATTTGACCAAACGGCTCAGGTGATGAAATCAGTGCTTGAACAAGAGAAGCTGGTGAACCGGCCTGTGAACATTCTTTATCAAAGAGGCGGAACGGTGGATAAAGGATGGACATACATGATGGAGCGAGAAGCCAACTATATCAGTTTAAATTCAAGCTTATTGTTAAGCCGTAATTTACTTGGCAGCAGTAACGTGACGATGAATGATGTGACACCGCTGGCAATCCTTGCAGAAGAGTGGCAGGTCGTCGCAGTCCCGATGGATTCTCCTTTTGCAAATGGGAAGGAGCTGTTACACGCCCTCAAGAAAAAACCAGATTCCTTAAAAATTGGGTTTGCCCCTGACTTTGGAAATGATGATCAAATCTCATTCGCCCGGGCAGCAGAAATGGCAGGGATTGATCCCTATCGCATTCAATTTTTGAAATTTGACAGTGCAGATGATTTATTTCAGGCGCTCATCAACCATGAAGTGGATGCAGCAACGACTACCATTACAGAGGTTCGTCATGATTATGAAAAAAAGAGGCTGAAGCTCGTAGCGACGACAACCAGCCAGCGTTTAGATGGATTTGAAGATGTGCCGACATGGAAAGAGCAGGGCATTCCGCTCATCTTTTCCCATTGGCGCGGTGTGATGGGCCCTAAACAAATGAGTCAGCATGACATTCGTGAATGGGATCAGCTTCTTCAAAAAATGACGAAAACGAAGTCCTGGAAAAAGCGATTAAAGCAAAAGGGCTGGACAAGTCGTTATATGAACAGCAAAGAGGCAAAGATCTTTATGGAAAATCAATTAAGGCAATATGAGCAATTGATACAAGGAGAACAAGCGGTCGAGTGAGACCGTTTCCAGCGTGTAGACAAACCCTTGCATTCGTTGTCATTCCTGCGTGCCGGTGCTCTCGAATCTCATATTCGCTCCGCTCCAGTACTCGTCTTTCCTAGACTTCAAAGGTTTTCTATCACGCTGAAAAGAAGACAAAGGGCTAAAATAAACCCTTTGTTTTTTTCATGGAATCAAAAAGCTCAATGTTTGAACAAAATGAACAAAAAGCATTTATCGACCGAAAAAGAATTAAAATTCATAATATTTACTTCAATTCTCACCTCAGATATGATGACAAAAAGGGTTGGAAATGGGATACCAACACATTAATGAAAGCGTATACAACATAAGGGGTGAACAATATGTTAGCAATCTTAGGATTTCTTATGATGATTGTATTTATGGTTTTGATTATGACGAAACGTATGTCTGTTTTAACGGCATTGGTGTTAACACCGATTGCATTTGCTCTTATTGCAGGTTTTCATTTTACTGAAATTTCAGACATGATTGTCAAAGGCGTGCAGCAAGTCGCACCAACAGCGGTCATGATCATGTTTGCGATTTTGTACTTTGGCATTATGATTGATGCGGGTTTATTTGATCCAATGGTGGCGAAAATTTTAAAAATCGTTAAAGGCGATCCATTAAAAATCGTGGTCGGAACAGCTGTCCTGACGATGCTTGTTGCACTTGATGGTGATGGAACAACAACGTATATGATTACAACAACAGCGATGCTTCCACTATTTACGCTGCTTGGCATCCGTCCAATTATTTTAGCGGGTATTGCCGGGGTTGGCATGGGAATTATGAATACAATTCCATGGGGAGGCGCTACACCTAGAGCGGCGAGTGCACTTGGCGTTGACCCTTCACATTTATTTGGACCGATGATTCCAGTCATTGGTGCAGGGGTTCTCAGTATGATTATTGTTGCTTATTTTCTTGGAAAAGCCGAAAGAAAACGCCTTGGTGTGATTGAACTTGACCAGCCGATTCATGCAAATGAAATGGCAGCGGCACTGCAAGATGACATCAAACGGCCAAAGCTTTGGTGGTTTAACCTGGCATTGACTTTGTTATTAGTGCTGCTGCTTGTATCAGGTAAAGTCAGCTTAACTGTTCTATTTGTTCTTGCTTTCTGTGTGGCAATTATCGTGAACTATCCGAACTTAGACCAGCAGCGTGAGCGAATTGCGGCTCACTCAACAAACGTTTTAGCCATTGCTTCGATGATTTTTGCGGCAGGTGTTTTTACAGGTATTCTAACTGGAACGAAAATGGTCGATGAAATGGCGATTTCGATTGTATCTGCAATTCCAGAGCAGCTTGGCGGCTTTATTCCAGTCATTGTCGCATTAACAAGCGGGATCTTTACTTTCTTTATGCCGAATGATGCATACTTTTATGGCGTACTGCCAATCCTATCAGAAACAGCGGCAGCATACGGTGTCGATAAAATTGAGATTGCCAGAGCCTCTATTATTGGTCAGCCGATTCATATGTTAAGTCCACTTGTTCCATCGACTCATTTACTTGTTGGACTTGTTGGCGTATCACTGGATCAGCATCAGAAATTTGGGATGAAATGGGCGGTGCTGGCAGTCGTCGCTATGACTGTCGTGGCGGTTCTCATTGGGGCCATTTCCATCTGGTAAATAAAAAAGTGTCTGCTGCGGGCAGGCACTTTTTTTAGGTCATATTGCCGGGCAGGCTCCATTCATTTGCCCTAGACAAAGATATGCCTGTTCCTCCAAAAGATTTATTTTTGAAAAATACTGACACTTTTTCTGTTTTTTTCTTTATAATGCAAATCAACGAAGGGAGAGGATAGCATGTCCAAACGAAAAGGCACGATTCTTTTTGCTGCTGTATGCTTCTTGGCAGGCAGTTTGTCGATGGTGAGCCCAACTTCAGCTCATGCAGAAACCCCTTATTATGGAAAGAGTTATGAACAACCGGCTTCAGTGAAAAAGCTATACCCTAAGCCTGGCGAGACGTTTGAAACCCCTGCCTTTCAGAAAAAAGGAGAAGCATTTACGACACAAGAAGAGCTTCAAGCTTTCTTAAAAGACATTGTCCGCAAAAGCCCATATGCCACGCAGAAACAGATTGGAACATCCATTGAAGGCAGATCCATTCCGGCCCTGTACTTTACAAAGGATCGCTCCATTACTCCACTTTCAAAAAAGCCAACCATCTGGCTCCAAGCACAAATACACGGAAATGAACCAGCCTCCGGTGAATCTGCTCTCGTCATTGCAAAACGATTAGCAGGTGAAGAAGGAGAGCGTATACTCAATCATGTCAATATCATCATTGTTCCAAGAATCAATCCTGATGGTTCTTATGCGTTTGACCGCAGACTGGCAAACGGATTAGACGGAAACCGTGATCATATGACATTAGAATCTCCAGAACTGGCAGCCCTGCATCAAGAATTTAATCGGTATGCGCCAGAGGTAGTTATTGATGCCCATGAATACGATGTGGGTCAAAAGCAGTTTGAAAATATCGGTTCATCAGGCGCTCTCAAATATCATGATTTGCTTATTCTTTCAGGGAAGAATTTAAACATTCCTGAAAGCATCCGGCTGACATCAAATGAGTTATACGTTAACGGAGTTCGTGAAACGCTGACGAATAAAGGGTTTTCTAACGATTTGTATTATACAAACACAAGAGGAAAGGATGGAAAGATCGACATCTATGAAGGTGGTACGGATGCGCGAATTGGCCGTAATGCCCTTGCACTTTCGCCAGCCCTGTCATTTCTTGTAGAAAGCAGAGGGATTGGGATTGGAAGAGAGGATTTTGCCCGCCGCGTCGCTGCGCAAGTAGCCACCCATGAAAAAATCATTGAGACCACGGTGAAACATGCCAAACAGGTGAAGCAGCAAATGGTGACGGAGCGGTTGAAGCTGGTCAAAAAAGGACTGCAGCCAAATGATGATGATCAAGTGGTCATTCAAGATGATTTCCAAGCACCTGTCAATGACTCGCTGGAAATGGTTGATATTGAGAAGGGACAAACGACTCAAGTTCCTGTACGCTTTCATAGTGCGAGCGATGCTGTTCCTGTTTTAACAAGAGAACGGCCGACAGCTTATCTCATTCTTCCGGGGCATGAAGGAGTAGAAAAGAAACTCAGAACATTAGGATTAAAAAGTGTCACATTGCCGGCTGGCATGAAAGTGCCGGTACAAGCCTATCAGGTGACAAAGCGAGAGGAAAAGAGCAAAACAGATATTCAGCTTGAAACAAAACTCGTTGACAAGAAACGTCAGCTGCCAAAAGGAACAAAGGTATATGTCACAGCACAGCCGCAAACCAATTTGCTTTCACTTGCCCTTGAACCAGAATCAAAGGACAGCTATATGTCATCAGGGTTTATTGCTTCAAAAACAGGTGATGAACTGCCAGTCTATCGTTTCGTACTTCCTCAAAAGACGTTAGGCATTCAATAAAAAAGGACTAAAATGATTTTAGTCCTTTGTCTTCTTTTCAGCGTGATAGAAAACCTTTGCAGCCCTAGAAAGGACGAGTACCGGAGCGGAGCGAATTGTACATTCGTGAGCACCGGCACGCAGGACTGACAAAGAATGCGAGGGTTTGTCTACACGCTGAAAGCGGCACTAGGCGTGCCGCTTTTTTATTTTCGTCCAGCTCTTATTTCATCTGTCATGCCTTCATATGGTGCTTCTGCGATAATGGTTTCGTCATTCACACCTGCATGATGGATATACGTAATGTCCGCAAATTCTGGGACAACATATTTCGGATAGGTTTCGTATTTTTCACGAGATTCTTTCATGAGATCGATGTAGTCATTTTGATAGCAGACGGTGATGTCTGGACGTTCATGCACCCATTTAGGGAAGAAGATGACGCCATGCATGCGTTTTTCTTCAGGCATAAAGTTCAGAGAGACGTCTGTCCCAGTTGGTTCTGTCCAAGAGACTTTGTATACGCCTTTTGTCAGCTTCACAATATTTACTTCTTGATCACGGACCCAGCGTCCTCCAACCATTCCGCTATGAATGCGGTAATCAATGGTGTGATCGTTTTTAATGTAAATCTCATATTCCCAGCCATTTTCATACGTATAAATCATATGAAGTCCAACGAATTGATCCATGTTTATTCCTTCTTTCATTAGAATGATGTTTTTTCAAACATGTTGTAATTTACATGTTTATTTTAAAGTCTATGATATACTATTGTCAAAGAATAAGCGTTGGAGGCCCATCATGAGAGTACTAAAATATGCCATTCTTGGCTTGCTGGATCAGCATGAGCTGACGGGATATGATATCACGAAACATTTTAAAGATTCCCTTGGACAGTTTTGGAGTGCGAAGCACAGTCAGATTTACCCTGAGCTGAAGCGTCTCACAGAGGAAGGGTTTATTGAATTTGATATTCACATACAAGGAAAAAAGCTGGAGAAGAAAGTCTATCAAATCACGGCGGCAGGAAAAGAAGAATTGCGTCAGTGGTTAAGAACAAAAGATCCGATTCCGGAAACAACAAAGGATGAATTCATGCTCAAAACCTTTTTCATCTCCTCCATGGACAAAGAAGAAGCGGCTGACCTGTTTGCCTATCAACTTTTAGAGCGCACCAAGAAAGTAGATGTGCTGGAACAAAAGCTGCACGCTTTGACAGAGGAAGACCCTTCTGCTGAATCACTGCATTCAGCGCAATTTGGGCATTACTTAGTGCTGACAAGGGCAATCGAAAGGGAAAAAGGCTATGTCCGCTGGCTCCAAAAGACCCTTAAACGTATTGATTCATCTATGATCTAAGGACAATGGTCGGATGATTTGATAAAAAATGGTTTGAAACGAGTGAATTTATCAATAGAAACCGCTACAATGGATATATTCGTATTAAAGTGAGGCGAGTATGTTTGAGTAATCAAGAAGCGTTGTGGAATGAAGCAGAAGCTTTTATTTCTGTATGCTATGAAGAATTAAACAAGTCAAATGAAGAGAAAGCAGCACGTCTGCATGAAATAAAAAAAGAAATTGAGTCTGAAGGAATTTATACGCATACACTAGAGGAATTAGCTCACGGGGCGAAAATGGCATGGCGCAACAGTAACCGCTGCATTGGCCGTTTGTTTTGGTCGACCCTGCAAGTGCATGACTGCCGGCATGTAAAGACAGAGGATGAGGTGAAGGAGGCGCTCTTTCATCATATTGAGTATGCGACAAATGGCGGGAAAATCAAACCGTCCATCACGATCTTTCCCCCAGAGAAAAACAGACAGAAGGAAGTCGTCATTTATAATCATCAGCTCGTTCGTTATGCAGGCTATGAAACGGAATATGGCATCATCGGCGACGAGGCATCTCTTGAATTAACAAAATTATGTGAAGCACATGGCTGGAAAGGGGAGGGCACACATTTTGATATTCTGCCTCTCATGTTTCAGCTAAAAGGTCAGCCGCCTGTTCTGTATGAGCTTCCGAAAGAAATCGTCCAAGAGGTAGAGATCACCCATCCTGAATATGATGGATTCCGTGATTTGGGACTAAAATGGTATGCGGTCCCGATTATTGCTGATATGAAATTAGAGATTGGCGGTATTCATTACAATGCTGCACCGTTTAATGGCTGGTATATGGGCACAGAAATTGGCGCACGCAACCTAGCGGATGAAAACCGCTACAATATGCTGAAAAAAGTCGCTTCTCTTTTAGGACTGGACACAACCAAGAATGCGTCCCTTTGGAAGGATAAAGCCATTGTCGAATTGAACGTGGCGGTTCTCCATTCTTATCGCGAAGCAGGGGTAACCATTGTCGATCACCATACAGCAGCACATCAATTCAAGCAGTTTGAAAAGCAGGAAGAAAAGGCTGACCGCAAGCTGACTGGGGACTGGACATGGCTGATTCCGCCAGTATCACCAGCTGCTACCCACATATTCCACAAGCATTACGACAATACCATTGTGAAACCAAACTATTTTTATCAGGACAAGCCCTATCACAGGACAGAAAAAGCCTAGCGAGAGCTAGGTTTTTTTATGATCTTATTCGAAAATCCTGATAATGAGCAAGCTCGGTGAGCGGCTCCATTTGCATGTCGGTGACTTTTGAAAAAGGACTTCCTTTTTGGACAGTCTCTAAGAAATCAAACACTTTCTGCTGCTCACCCTCTACCTTTAACTCGACATGACCTTCATCTGTGTTGCGTACCCAGCCTTTCATTCCACGATTGACGGCTTCTCCCTGAACAAAATAACGAAAGCCGACTCCTTGCACACGTCCTTTTATAATGGCGTGATAATGAATCATGGTCATCTCTCCTTTTTTCACATCGTACCATAGCCTGCATCTGATCTTCACGCCTCGACTATGATTTGTTTGTCAAACGATGTAAAATAAAGGCCAGTAGACAACCAAAGGAGATGGCCATCGTGGGACAAAAGAGATACGACATAGAAGGAATCCAAGTGGGACAACCTATCATTACATATGCGAATGGAAAAGAAATCAAAACAGCCATCAACAAAAGGCGCATTCATGAGCCTGTGTATTTAAGTCAGGTCAATTTTGAAGGAGATGGTCAAGGGGATTTGGTTCATCATGGGGGTTATGATAAAGCCGTCTGTGTCTTTCCGTATGATCATTATGCTCACTTTGAACAATTTTTAGGGGTACCATTACAGGAAGCTGCCTTTGGCGAGAATGTAACAGTACGCCAGCTAGTCGAAACGAATGTGCATATTGGCGATATGTTTCAGCTTGGAGATGCATTTGTTGAGGTGAGCCAGCCAAGACAGCCTTGTGTGAAATTGTCTCTTAAGCATGGCAACATGAAGCTTGTAAAGGAAGTGCAGAAAACAGGGTATACAGGCTTTTATTTACGTGTATTGAAAGAAGGCATGGTGCCGCCTGATGCATCGCTAGTACTAGTAGAAAAAGCGTCACATCACATTACGGTCCATGAGGTCAATGAAGTCAAATATCGTCAAACAAGTCCAGAGAGACTGAAAGCCGTTCTTCAAGTAGATGCTTTAGCAGATGTGGTGAGGAAGTCTTTAGAAAAACGAATTCAGCACATTTAAAAAAAGCCGTACATCATCTTAAGATGTACGGCTTTTCAGCGTTTATGAGCTGCGTTTCTTTTGCTCAAGAAGATTTGCAAGGAAATATGTTTTTAAGCTTTGAAGCTTTCTTCCTTCATGCTTAGTCACACCAAGCTTCTTTAATTCTTCGACATACCAGCCTTTGCTACCATAATGCATGATAGAAAACTCCTTTCAATTGAAACTGCCTGCATTGTAACATCTCAAAAAAGGACGTGAAAAGCGTGCAGGTGTCAAGAAATGAAAACTGATTCTATCTGCCTATGATCCATGTATATGCTGGAAATATTGATTTATGAATTTGGCGGGTCGAGGGTAACGAGGATCATGCCGACCGTCATAATCATGATGACAACACCAAGATAGGTCATCATGGATTGTTTTTTCTTAATCCCTACAACCGTTAAGATAATACTTTCGATGAAAAAGATAACACCTATGATGATGAACCACATATCAAATAAGACCCCTTTCACATATCTTTGCCTATTTTACCACAGGCTTTTTTGTTTAGTCGTGACAGATTCGTGAAACGGGCATGAAAAAATCCCCTCTCAGTGAAGGAGGGGATACAGCGTGTAGACAAACCCTCGCATTCGTTGTCAGGTCTGCGCTCCGGTGCTCACGAATGTCAAATTCGCTCTGCTCCGCTGCTCGTCCTTCCTAGACTGCAAAGGTTTTCTATCACGCTGAAAAGAAGACAAAGGGCTAAAATCAACATCATTTTAGCCCTTTGTCAACAATCTGATTCCCCACCTGTGAAGGAGGGGATAGCTGGCTTACAGCTTTGTTAAAATAATCGGTTCGTCTTTAGTGATCACAATCGTATGTTCAATCTGTGCGACTAGACTTTTATCTGGTGTTTTAAATGTCCAGCCATCATCAGCCTGATAAATCGATTCAGCATTTGTTGAAATGAAAGGTTCAAAGGCAATGACTGTGCCATTTTTAAACAAAGCATTATCGAATGGATCATAGTAGTTCAAGATATGGTTGGGTGCTTCATGCAGGTTCTTCCCAATGCCGTGTCCTGTCAGGTTTTTAATGACGGTAAATCCTTGTTCTTTCGCTGTATTGTAGACCGCACGGCCAATTTGGTTTTGTCTTTTACCGGCTTTTGCATGCTTTAATCCTTCAAGGAACGCATCTTCCGCACACTTACATAATGCTTCAAGACGAGCATCACCTGTACCTAAAACAAATGAAATGCCCGTATCTGAATAATAGCCGTCCAGTTCTGCTGAGATATCAATGTTCACGAGGTCGCCCTCTTGTAAAATGGTTTTTTCACTTGGGATACCGTGTGCAACTTCATCGTTCACGCTGATACAAGTGGTACCAGGGAAGTCATATTCCTTTTCAGGTGCTGAATTGGCACCATGTTCTTCTAATATTTTTTTCCCAATTAAATCTAATTCTTTTGTAGACATGCCTGGTTTCGCTTGGCTTTTCATTTCTTCTCTTGCCAAAGCGACAATTCGACCGACTTTTTTTAAGGCTTCTAACTCATGATCATGTTTGACAATCACTGTTCATTCCCGCTTTCTATATCTTCATTCTATTCAATAGCTTACCACATTTTACGCAAAAAGAGTAAAGAGCGGAATTCAAATGGATGTGGACAAATTGGTATAGATAACTAGACGTGCATATGATATATTTTTTATGAACATCATGAATGCTTTGGTCATGATGATGACAAAGGGGGGAAATCAGATGGTGTTTCAGTTTTTTCAAAAGCTAGGAAAATCATTTATGCTTCCAATCGCTGTACTTCCAGCAGCAGGGATTATTTTGGCCATTGGGCGGGAGGATGTATTCAATATCCCGTTTATTCATGCGGCAGGGAATGCAATTTTTGCGAACTTGGCTTTAATTTTTGCGATGGGTGTAGCGATTGGAATTTCAAAGGATGGGAACGGGGCAGCGGCATTATCAGGAGCGATCTCTTATTTTATTTTGTCAGCCGGTACAACGTCGATTAACTCAACCAACAATATGGGGGTATTGGGGGGTATTTTATGCGGGCTTTTGGCAGGTTATGTTTACAATAAATTTAAGGATACGAAACTGCCGGAATACTTAGGTTTCTTTAGCGGAAGGCGGCTTGTGCCTATTATGACCGCACTTTTCACCATTCTATTAGCAGCCGTTTTCGGATATGTATGGCCGCCGATTCAAAGTGTAATCAATGATTTAGGAGAATGGATTTTAAGCCTTGGTGCAACAGGTGCAGGGCTGTTTGGTTTCTTTAACCGATTGCTCATTCCATTAGGACTTCACCATGTCTTGAATAACTTATTTTGGTTTCAATTCGGTGAATTCAGCGGGGCAACAGGGGATTTAGCGCGATTCTTTAAAGGAGATCCAAGTGCAGGTGTCTTTATGACTGGATTCTTCCCAGTGATGATGTTTGGTCTGCCAGCGGCATGTCTAGCCATGGTTGTAACTGCAAAACCTGAGAAACGAAAAGCAACAGCTGGTCTGATGATTGGGATGGCACTTACATCATTTATAACAGGGATCACTGAACCAATTGAATTTTCTTTTATGTTTTTATCACCACTTTTATATGGTGTCCATGCTATTTTGACGGGGCTTTCGCTTTTTATTGTGAACACCCTTGGGATTCATAGCGGCTTTGCCTTTTCAGCAGGTGCGATTGATTACGTCTTAAGCTTCGGTATTGCGCAAAAACCGATCTTGCTTCTTGTAGTAGGAATCATTTATGGCGTCGTGTACTTTGTCGTTTTCTATTTCCTCATTAAACTATTAAAGCTGAAAACACCAGGCAGGGAAGATGATGACATGGAAGATATCGCAACGGATGATGCGGTGACGGCAGGTGGGGCGAGTATGCTCGTAGAGGGGCTTGGCGGCAAAGACAATATCACCAACATTGATCATTGTGCCACACGTCTTCGCTTAACAGTAGAGGATACTAATTTATTAAATGAAGGTACATTGAAAAAAGCAGGTGCCAAAGGGGTGCTGACTTCTGGAAAAACATCCGTACAAATTATTATTGGAACGAATGTAGAATTTGTCGCAGATGATCTCCGTAAGGAAGTCGATCGAGATTAAAAAAAACGTTCAGCCAGGTCAAATGGGCTGAACGTTTTTTTGTTTACGCTGTTCGATCACTAGCACAATACTGATCACAACGAGTAAGAACCATGAGCTAATTTTCCCTAGATGAACAATGGACCAAGCATGCTGCTGATTTGGATATTGCCATGCGCCTAAAAAGGTGGTGACATTTTCGGCAATCCAAATAAAAAAGCCAATCAGGAGAAATGAAACAACAAGCGGCATTCGAAAGGAAGATGGACCAACCTGAAACGAAACCGACGTTTTCCGAAACACAACAACAAGCAGACATGTCAGCCACCATCTGACATCATAGAGCCAGTGATGCGTAAAGAAATTGAGATAAATGCACAAACTGATGCCAATTGAAAGAAATGGATGAGGCCAGTCGGCCACTTTTACATGAAGTCGTGAAAATGCCTGATAAATATAACTAGCCACACTCGCATACATAAAGCCGCTATAAAGTGGAACCCCAAATATTTTTGTATAAGCTTCTTCTGGGTAGGACCAAGAGCCCATATGTACTTTATACACTTCTAAACAGATTCCTATGAGATGAAATAGACAAATGACCTTTAGCTCCGCCCAAGTCTCCAGCCGCAGCGTCAGCATCAGGATCTGAGCCGCGAGGCAAAGCAGTAGAATGAAATCATACCGGTGAAGAAAAGGAATAGACACCGTCTTTGATAGGGCAAGCGCCGCAAAGATCATGACGGGGAATAGACATGAGATGGCCTGTAAATAAGCAAAATGAAATAGTGTTTTCATACAAAATTAAACCCCTTTTTACGGTCTGAAATGACTTAGACGGTTTTCGCAAGGGAAAAGTTTACCTCAACTAGATATTCATGAACAATTTGTGAATATATATGTGAAAAAGATCACAAATTAGATATAGCATAGTATAATAAGATCATAAAGAAAATGTGAAATATTTCACATAATTTAAAAGGAGGCATCATCATGTTTACAAAATTCTTACAAACGAATGTATGGGCAGCCGTTATCCTTTTGGCAGCAAGACTTTATATCGGATGGACTTGGCTGACATCTGGTATTGGAAAACTAACAGGTGGATTTGATGCATCAGGCTATTTGCAATTTGCGATATCTGAACCTGTCGTCAAAGATGGTCATCTTGTGTATCCGTTATATGTATGGTTTTTAGAAAATGTCGCTTTGCCAAATGCCGGACTATTCAGTGCCATGGTCATGTGGGGAGAAATCTTAGTAGGCCTAGGATTAATTGTCGGATTATTTACAACAACGGCAGCCTTTTTTGGAAGCGTGATGAATGTCTCTTTCTTACTAGCTGGAACCGTCTCTGTGAACCCGCTACTTCTTTTGATCGCAGTCTTCATCATGGCAGCGAAAGGAAATGCCGGAAAACTTGGTCTTGATTATGTAGCAGGTCCAGTCCTCAAACGAAAACTGAAAAGAAAGCCGCAGTTAGAAGTGGCATCATAATAAAAGAAAAGCATCCTGAGTAAAGGGACTGACCCCCGTTTTTGAGACAGGGATCAAAACACCTTTATACAGCCAATT